>JAEIGA010009057.1_pt1 | contig 15058 bp, 12 predicted proteins | sample 9270691 | NCBI WGS metagenome assembly JAEIGA01 (sample SAMN17057246, study PRJNA624740) | gut metagenome | biome: biome; isolation source: fecal sample | host: Bos grunniens | place: China: Xizang | collected 2019
GGGTGCTAGGGGTGGGGGGGGTGTTTTTTTGGCAGGGGGTAGGGGAAAAATTGATGGCTCACGCAGGGCGGTGTGGAGGGGACCCAAACGCACAAAGAATTATAAAAAAATCAAAACAAAACACAAAACAATTATTTGTCAACATAAACATAAAGCACTTGAAAAAAAAAATAAAAAAAGATATAATAGTGGTATAGGAAAGTGAAAATGAAAGACATATATAAAATAAGTAGTGATGAAGTTATAGGCATAATTGAGAAGAACCGGGTTAGGTTCCGGGTAGTATTAGATAGACACAAAGATCTGCTAAGAGATACATACAAAGAAGTACCGAGTTGGTTGCGGTTTCAGATTGGGATGCGCAAGGCGGGCAGGGGTAGTGTATTGGATGAAATTGAAGAGATTGACAATACGTTTTTGTTGGATCAGATGCAGGATGAGGTACTGGAGGCATTACAGGGTGATGATACGGAACGGTTGAAGGCATTGCAGTTGGCGACTGGGATATTGGTGAACAGGGAAAAGCTGGGCGGCGATGGCAAAGATGGCGATGAAGGTGGTGGGCCGATGGCTATGACGATAAATGTGAGTGGAGCTAAAGGTAAAAAGGAAGAGAAATGAAAACGGTTACGAAAGATTTGACGGTACCTGAGGTATATTTGCCTTTATTTGCTGAGAAAACTGCTGAGAATGTGTTGCTTTGGGGTGGTCGTGGTGCCGGTAGATCGTATACCGCGGCGTATAAAGTTGTATTATTTTGCCTTGGAAAACCTGATGACTGTACATTTTTTGTGGGAAGATACTATAAAGATGATATTGAAAAGAGTGTATTCAGGCAAATTAGGATAGCGATAAAGGATTTAGGGGTACAGACGGAAGAGTTTAGTAAGGACAGGATAAAACTTCGTGGTGGCTGTGAGATCCGGTTTGAGAGTTTTAAGGATGAATTAAACTTGCGTTCTAGTCCAAAGACGATTGGCGTGTGGTATGAAGAAGCACAGCAGGCTGATAATGTAATAAATTTGGTGAACTTGCGTGCTACTGCTCGTCGTGTGCCTGATTGTTTCTTATTTATAGCTACGATGAATAGGACAAAGCCGAATGATGCTATGTATGAGATGTTCAAGAGGCTGGACGATAAGGAAAAATTGGTAATTTATGCCTGCGTGTGGGACAATACATTTGCTAGTGGCTCTGTTATGAAGGAATGGGAGGACGCGAAGAAGCAGTTAGAATGTGGCGACATAACACAGGATGAATATGATTTGGTATGGCGTGGCTTACCGAACATGGATGGCGAGAGAAGCTTTTACAAATATTCTTTTTTAGAAGCGAGTAAAGATAGTGGCGAAGGTTTATTGAATGATGAGGTATATTTAGGCAAGGTTGCTGGTGTTGATTTGGCTTATGGTGGAACTGACTTATGTGTATATACAGAAATGGAGGTATATGCGGATAAGAGGCGTAAGGTTGTGCGGGCTGAATCGTGGAAACCTATAAGTAATAAAGATACCGCTGGAAGAATTACCCAGTTTATAAGAGAAGGGAACGTCAGCATTTGCGGAATTGATGGTGGTGATGGTGGCGGTAAAGGCATATATGAAGATGTTAGTGGTAACTTTGGACGGTCTGATGTTGAGATTGTGCGGTATGTGCCGGGGGTACCATTAAAAAATACGGTGGTGGCTGGTTTGATGGCTGCAAATATGAGGGCATATAGCCATATGAAGTTACGCAACGACTTAGAATTAGGTTATGTGTTTGGTGTGCCGGGGCGTTATGTAGATGTTATGGCGAATATTTGGAAGACTTCGACGAGAGAGGGCAAGATATATATTGAAAGCAAAGAAGAAAACCGTAAACATACTGGTCGTTCGCCTGATGAGAATGATAGTTTGGTTATATGCAATGAGATGGCTAATAAGATGTTAAAAAACTCGAACGGCGACAGTATTTTGAATAATAAAATAAAGTCCTTGCAAAATGTTTCGAATTTTGGTAGAATAGGTGGTATGATAAGTAAAGGTAAGAAAGGATTACCGAAATGGCTATAAAGAATCCACGTGATTTTGCTGACACGTTACGTAATAATAAAGCAGAATATGAAAGTTTATGGGATGACGTATCCACACTTATGGGCGATGGTGCGTTTAACCGATTAAATGGTGATTATGAAACTGGTCGTGAAACTGCGGCTGATGACGAAACATATGATCCAGCGATAAGACGTATTCGTAATACTATATCTGATTACTATATGGGATTATTGTTTCCTATAAAGAACCCATTTTCATTGTTGTATCCAACTGAAACTGGTTTATATAAGAGTTGGTATGACGATATAACTAACAAGATATTAGCATATTTACAAAGTTCAGCCAGTGGCTTTTATGAAAACGCTGGTGTGTTCTTTCAGGATTGGACAACTTACGGCAATGCTGCATTGAGTGTGTTTGAAACAGAAGATAAAGATGCGCCGTATTTTATAAAGTCATATGGTATTGATTGTTTATCTTTTAGCGAAGGCAAAAATGGTATGCCGAATTATTTTGCATATCACGATAAATATTATGCAAGTGATTTGGTTGAAACTTTTGGTTACAATAAAGTACCTAGTGATGTTGCTGCTGAATATGACAATGGTAGTGATAAATTATTTGAAGTTGTTTTAAGTTTGATACCAAACACAGATTTTGTTAAAGGTGCGTCCGGTAAGAACGGAAAACAGTATATAGGTTACTGGTATGTTGGTGGTGATAATCAACCTATTGCCACTGAATACTATGATGAAAAGCCTATTGCTGTTGCTCGTCAGATTAAGACGCGCGGTCAGATATATGGTAAGAGTGAAATCAGCCAAAACATTGGCACATTAAAGACGATAAATGCGTCGATCTTCACTGCTATCTTAAATATGAAGAATACCGCTTTGCCACCTATGGGTGTATATTCAAACAGTATTATGAATGGTGAAGAAATCGATAACACCGCTGGTGGCTTAACGGTATTTGACACAAACGTTATGTTGAATGGCGCGACACCTATCTTTCCAATTATGGAACAAGGTGATGTAAGTCCATTATTTAATGTATTGACTACATATTTGAAAGACGAAATTTCAAAATTGAACCGTATGGATTTGATTGTTGATATTGAACAGCGCACAAATATGACGGCGACAGAATTTTTACGTCGTTTGGCATTGAAGGGTGATGCGCTGGGTGCAATTTTGACACGTTTATTGAACCAATTAGAACCATTCTTTGAACGTATTGTGAATATATCTTTGCGTTCTGGCTTGATTGACTTAAAAGACGCACCAGACGAAGTAAAAGAGCTGGTAAAATCGGGTAAAAAGTGGTATAAGATTGGGTACAATACAGCGGTTAATTCGTTGTTAGATGGTGCAAAACAGAGTGATTTGTTGAACTCTATCAATTTGATAGGTGCGACAGCAGGGTTTGATCCGTCGATTGCTCAAGATTTGGACTTCTATAGTGTCTTGAAAGAACAGTTTGGCAATGGTATGCTTGGAAGTGCATTGACCGTAAGCACATCACAACATATGGAAAACAAGAAAGCGGTCGCTGCGCAACAACAGCAATTAGCTCAATCGCAGGTTGATATGAATCTAGCTAAGGCGAATAAAGATATGGCTCAAAGCTCGAACGCATATGAACGACAAGTGTAAAAAAAGGAAGCAAAAATGAAAAAGAAAAGTGAAAGAAAACTGAAAAAAGAAGAAATCCGTAAAAAGTTAGAAGAAGCGTTGGAATTGCGTGCTGAAAAGTTAAAAGAATATCGCGAAACTCCGACAAAAACTCACTTAGAAAAGATTGTTAAAGACTTAGAAATATCCGACGATGCTGCGGTATTGATTGCGGTTAAGGATGGCGACACTCTGGCGTTTAAGGGTATTAAATGTAAGACGGGCGACTTGGTTGCTATGATTCATTATTCTCTTGCTAAAGTTACTCAGAATGACTTAGCAGGTGTTATGGATTGTGTATCTACTGTTGCTCGTCAGGAAGAATTGAATGATTGTTGGGTAGAACACAATGAAAAGCCGGAGGAAATAAAAGATGGTGAATAAAGTAGTAACGGATATAGATTGGTATGAATGGACTAACTCTACGTATAATACGCAGACTGGTCGTAAGTTCATACAGCAATTATTCCGCATATGTCGTTTTTGGTCTTCACCGAAGACGTTGATTGCCGGTGGTTTTTCACCACAGGAAATTATGGCATATGAAAACATATGTAAACAGATTCTGAATGGGTTGTCTAAAGAAAACATAGCCGACTTGTTCTCGAATACCAGAAAAATAGGAGAAAACTAAAATGGAAAACGAAAATATTGAAAACAATGAAGTAAAAACGCCTGAATTTGTTATTCCAGAAGAATACAAAGATAAGGGCTGGGCGAGTCAAATGCACTCTATCGAAGATATGTGCAAAAAGATAGACAACCAAGAAAAGTATATTAGCAAAGGTCAGTTGCCACATCGCGATTCTAGTGAAAGCGACATTGAAGCATTCACAGAAAAGATGAAAAAATACACATCTGAATTAGATTATTCAGATTTGACAGGCAAAGACGAAGACTTGGCTAAAGCTTTGAAAGAAAGTGGCGTGCCAAAATTCCAAGCTAAAGCGGTTGTTAATTTGATTAAAGGTCGTGAAGCAAAAGAATATGGCGAAGAAGAATTTGAATCTTTGTTGAAACAGAAGTTTAATGGCCGTGAAGAAGATTTGAACAAAGCACGTGGTGTTTTGAAAGAAATCGGTGAAGAAAAGACCCACGCTTTGTTATCAAAACGCAACGACGTTGTGGCTGATGTTATAGATATTATAGCTGAAGTTGGGAAGAAATACGGCATTAAGTCCGCAACAACTATGGCTAAATTAGGTGATACTGCTGCATTGGGTGGTCAAGGTTCTGAAGTTTTAGACTGGAATAAGCCAGAAACCAAGGCGGCATTTAAGAAAGAATTGGATGCTTGGTATGCAAACCCAATGGCAACCGAAGAACAAAAACATGCTATTATGAAAAAATATGGCAGAATTGATTAAAGGAGAAAACTATGAAAGAAGAAAATATTGTACCATCAGGCGAAATAGTAGTAGATGCAAAAGACGCACCTATTGATGAAGAATTGTTGGTTTTAGGCAAAAAAGAAGAAAAAGTTGTCAATAAAGCTGCAAAAAAAGCAGGCAAAAGCACAATCAAAGGGCTGTTATTTAAGAATGTTGCTATTGTTTATAAAGACGAAATTAACACGGTTCATCGCGAACGTATTGACTTGAGCATTCCTGCGGTAGAACCAAGTTGGTATCAACCAGCTATTCGTAAAAAATTGTCTTTGTGGCTTGACGAACAAAATATTTTACCTACAATGATTATGCAGGTTTCATTACCAAGTTCTGGCGGAAAAGAATTTGATATGGAAGCGCGTTTCTTAGATGTGGCTATTGACGAATTCACAAAAGAAGATGTAGTTAATGCTGCTATTTATCATCGTTGCCGCACAGTAAAAAGTGCATTAGGTTTTGATGAAGAAGAAATGCGTCATTCTTTGTTTATGTACTTACACAATTTAGACAAGATTGAAACAGGCGAAGACTTTATTCCGGTACCTTATGATCCATCATATAGAGTTCCTGCAAAATAGTCTTGCATTAAATTTGTGTTTATGTTATAATTGGGGTATGAAAGTAAGGACTTACCCCAATTATTTTTTTTGGAAAGCCCCAGCAAACTTTTTAGATGAACGCCCGTAAGGACTAACCCATCGCAGAAAAAAATAAACAATTAAAAATAACTAAGACTAAAAAAAGGATATATAATGTCTAATTATGCAAATGATGCTCTGACTATGTCGTTCAGAGATTCTTATGCGCTGGCTGCTTTTGATGGTCGTTCTGTTTTGGAACAAGCTGGCGTTTGTGAAATGGCTCGTGGGGATCACGCTATCTACAACTACGAAGGTTTAGATACAATGACCGCACCATCAGAAATAACACAAAGAAATGCTGCTTCAGCACCTGCTGCTATTTCTGCAAACAACCGTATGATGGTTACAAAAGTTTTCTACAAAGAAGTTGTAGTTGACGATGTAGCTGACATCCGTGAAGTTATTGCTGATCCAAAATCAAAATTGGTTCAACAGTTTATGAATTGGGGTAATTTGATTAACGATAAAGAAGGTATTGCTGCTGCTGCTGGTGCTGTTTTGGTAGGTCGTCCGGGTTCTGCTGGCACATCAACTTCTGCTGCTGACGATGGTGTTGTTACTATCGATGCAACTGCAGGTTTGACAGACGCTATTGTTAACAAAATCGTTACAAAGTTCATCAACTTGGAAGAATATGAAAACACAATCGGTGCTGCGTTCATTATCACAGGTACAGAACAAGCTCATTTATTGGCTTTGACAACTGAAATCAACAAATTGTACTTGACATCTGATTTGGAACGCAAAAACTTGGTCGGTCACTTACGTAATATGGTTAACGTATTTACTGTTCCAGGTTCTGACGCAGAAACAACTGTTCCTGCAGACCGTCGCCGTATTGCTGAATCTGCTGGTGTTCGTTTATGCCCAGTTTTGGCAAAAGGTGCTTTGTATTCTAAATTCAGCATTGATAAAGTTGTTTACAACAAAGACAATCCAAACTACGCTAACTCTGACACATTGAAAGTTATTTTCCGTGTTGGACATATGCGTACTAAAGGTTCAAAAGTCTTGTTGGTTAAAACAACTATTGAAACTGCTTAAGTTAGTATATCATTGGAACTTGGCTTTGGCTGGGTTCCTTTGATATAGTAATGGAGTTTTAAAATGGCATATACACAATCTGAAATATGTAATATGGCTTTAAGCAATTTGGGTCTTGCTAACAATGTTACAAACATTGACGATCCTGAATCACAGACAGAAAAAATATTTGCACAATATTATCAGTTAGTTTTGAACAAGGTTTTGAAACGAGAGAGACCTCAATTTGCTATTTATGACGAAACTGTTCCGCCAATAGAATTTGCTGACGGCACATTTCATTATATGGTTCCATCGTATGCTTTGGAAGTTTTGCGTATTAACGGACAAACTCAAGGGTGGACGGTAGAACACGGCGAAATTATCTTTTTGGATTGGTTACCAAAGAATGATGCTTTGGAAAACATAGAGATTAAATATGTTCGCGCCTTAACGGACACAGGATTATTTCCAGAAGAATTTGTTGAATTGTTGTCATGGGAATTAGCGGGTTATTGTTGTGGTAGATTAACGCAAGATAGCAGCATGTTACAATTAGCCGCAACAGGTGTGCAAGGTGCAAGATTAGAATACCAGACAATAAATTTGCGTAGTGCAAAACCAAGATTAAAGACACAAAGTAAGTTTAATAAAGTTTGGAGACGATAATGCCAAGCATAAGAGATTTTTCTGGTGGTGTATTAAATCAAGAATTGCAGAACCGTGATAATGGCAACGGGGTTTTGTTTGATTGTAAGAATGTATTGAGTTCTTGGAATGGCGAATTGCGAAAAAGAACCGGAACAAGATGGCTCAAAGAATTAGAAGGGAATTCAAAAATAATTCCTTATCGTTTACCAAATGGTGACGATATGATTATGTTATTAAGAGACGGTGAAATAAAATGTTATCAGTTTTCCGATAATGCTTTTGTTCCTTTTATTGCATATACGGGGTCAGTTGATGTGCCTTTTCCGTCTTCCGGATGGAGTAGTGACACACAAGGAGACTGGACAGTAAGCGGAAACAGTTCATATAGTAGTTCAGCATACGGAGCTATGTCTGACAATTATATATATTCGCAGGCTGACTTTGAATCAGAAAGAATATTGTTTTATCAATTTGAAAACGTTAATCCTGTTGTTTTTTCTAGATGCCATATCCACTGGAAGCTTCAAAATATAAACAAAGGGTATGCGTATAGATTTGGTATAGCACCTGTTATTCAATATTCTGATGATGGTTTTACATGGACACCAATACAGACAGATTATACTACGCCAGAATATTCAGCATATCCCGGAGGGAGTCATTTTGGATTTAATTATTTATACACAGAATGTTCATATGATGTTTCAAACAATGTATATATAACCGCCCATAAATATTGGAGAATTGTTTTTTCTCAGAAAGATGTACGAGGGGAAATGTATGATAATAATATTGACAGACAACCGAAACTAGGCGTATTAAATATTTCTTTTTCGTCAGGAGGTAGTGCAACAGAATTAGTTTTTAGTAATTGTCCTTATACTAATGACGATTTTGATAAAATTAAATATTCTCAAAATGGCAGCACTTTAACTATGGCATGTGCGGGCAAACAACCATATCAGATAAAAATAGAGAACAATGCTTTTGCCGATGCGGTATTCACCCCGTCTGATATTGCCTTATGGGACTTGTATGGTTATCCTTCCTGCGTAACTTATTACCAAAATCGTTTATGGTTTGGTGGGTTTGGCACTTTTCCAACTAGAGTTTGTGCTAGTGAATTTGGTAAATTTGATAAATTTTCAATTCCTTCGCCAATAACATCTACAAGTCCTATAATGGCAGATGGGACTGAAATATCCAACGTTATAGAAAATATGTGGGGTGGAGTTAATGCGTTATATTGTTTGTCGGAAGATGGAATATCTATGATTGATGCAAAAGGTGCTATTGTTGCGACAGATCAAGTTGAGTTTAAGCTTCGTAATAGAGAGCCGGTTGATGCTATGGTACCAACTGTTAAAGACGACATAATGATATATCTTGGTAGGGACAAAAGAAAAATTCTTATGACTGATTATGATTTTGTTGTCCAGCGATTCAAAGCAAATTGTATAAGTGATAATTATAATGATTTCTTTAAAAGTGGAATAAAAGAATTACATTATATACCTAGAAAGTCTTCTTTAATATATGGCGTTTTAGAAGACGGTCAGTGGTTTGCATTATTATTTGATATTGTAAAAAATAAAAATTCCATATATCCGTTTGAAATATCTGGTAAAATAATCGTTGTTCAGCCTGTTAAGTATAGCAACAAAACAAAGTTGCTTATATTAACAAAGTTACCATCAAACCAATATATTATTGAAGAAAAAATATCTCAACCAGATCAAGAGATAATGGACTTCATGTCAAAGACAGAAAAACAACAATACACAAAGGAAATATTAGAGTCCTCAGATTGTTATTTGGATCATTCTATTAAGCTTGTTTTTGATTCTCCAACTTTTATAATATCTGATCTTCCATATGTATCAGGAGAAAATATTGAGGTTATTGCGGATGGGCAATATTTAGGAACAAAAACTACACAGCTTAATGAGAATACAGGCAAAGTCTATATTTCTTTAGATTGTGCAGCTAAATGTGTGATTTTAGGATATAAATATGACTCTTATGCTGTATTAAAATTGGTATCCCCTTATATGATGAGAAAATTCCCGAAAGAAATATCTGTTAATTTTATTAACTCAGGGTATCTTGAGGTTGGAAACACATTCAATTCATTAAAATCTGTCTTGAATAATTTAGTAGAATCTGTTAATATTAGCAATGAAAGAATATTTATGAATGGTAACTATACAAAGACATTAGACAAACAGGCATTTGAAACTCCATATGTTATAGTTAGAAGTGATAAAGGGTTGCCATTCATAATAACTGGAATAGATTATAAGGTAGATATGAGTAATTATCAAGGGGGTATATAATGTTTTTGAATTTCGTTGATTTTGTTATGGGAGTTCAGGCTAGTGCGTATTCTCATTCTGCTAAAACATCTAGTGCATGGGCTAAAATGGTGGCTCTAGGTTTAGAAAAATCTTGGAACTTAAATGTTATGCGTCAACAAAAAAAAGACTTATATGCGCGTAATATATTAGAAGCTTATGGTTCTGGAGTAAACCCTATAACAGGATCTACTGGTGCTGTAATATCAAACAACCAGCAAGTTTTACAAGACGAAATAAACTTTAGAGAACAGCAATATAATATGGAATTAAAAAATTTAGAAGCGCAAAGCAAACAAAAATTTTTGGGTATATTCTAGGAGAGTAACATGGTTAAAATCTTAAGAGAACAAACACGTCAATATGCTTCAGATGAGACATCAGCAATACGAGATGCACAGGTAGCTCAAAACATTGGCGAATGGAGGAATATTATTAAAGGTGCTGGGGAAATTGCTACTTCTGTTATGAATACACAAGAAAAAGCTAAAAAAGAAGAAGAAAAGAAAGCCTTAGAAGCTGATACTGCAATGATAAATACGCAAATTAACGAAAAACCTCGTACTTTAGCCCTCGAATACAATTATAACAGAATAACAAAAGACGGCGTTGATCCAAGCACAGAAGAATATAAACAAGAATTAGATAAAAAGATACAAGAAATTTACCAACCATATATTGACCAAATGACGTCTGAAAAAGGTCGTAATTATTTACAGGCACAAGGGCTGAACGTTACTGAGAAAATAAAACAGTCGAACATCGGCAAGATTGCGAAAAACAGACAGAAAGCACAGGCGCAGGCTGCGTTTGTTGGTACTGTACAAAACGTCAATAACGATGCAAAAGAATTTGGTAAACTTGGTGATTGGGAAGGGTTTAAGGACGCCACAGCAGAAGACACAAAAGCATTAAAGAAATACGCTAAAGCAAATGGTATTCCTGAATATCAAATAGATATGGCGAATATGTTAAATTTTGCATTAGGCCAAGCGGAAACAGACCCAGAACTTGTTCTAAAAACGTATGGCACGAAGGAAGATTTGCGCGGTATTAAAAGCAAAGAATCAGAAGACATGTTGCCAAAAATGGCGAAAGAAAAAGTTCCTGCTTTTATACAAAGGATGTTTCCGGGTCTGATTCCAGAAGAAGTAGAGGGCGTGTCTGAAAAAGACCAAGACAAGCTTTTTGAAAAATGGTATGAACAAGAAAACATAAAACAAGATTCAACACAAAGAAGAATGGATATGTTGCCAGAGGGCGCAGTAAAGCAAGTAACGGATGCTTTTGTTATGAGCAAAAAACAAGAACAACTTGCTTTAAGAGAAAACATGAAGCGTCTGCCAAAAAGCAGCAAAGAATACAAATCTTTTGAAAACAGAATTGATGAAATTCAAGAACAAATAGACAATCCTGACGAATACGTTGCTGATGTTATGACAGAACATATAAGAAAGGCGGTAGTCCCTGTTGCAAAAGAACAATATGAAAAAAACAGACTATTAGAAAAAAAGATGCGCGAAGCTAATGTAAAAGATACATACACTATGGCATTAAACCCTAATACTTCTGTTTCTTTACAAACACAAATGGCGTTATCTCTTGGACAACCAGAAGTAGAAGATTTGTTTCAAATGTCTGTGTCAGACGAAGAAATGCACAGAGCGTATGATGCGTATGCACAAGCAAAAACAGACGTATTAACTAGAGAATACGCAACTTTTGAAGCAACACAATCAACGGCTGACAAGATGTATAAATTCTTATCAAATCCAAGCACAGACGATATAGAAATGATGCGCGACGGCTTTGATTTATTGTCAGAAATGCACAAAGCAGATTTGACACAAGAGCAGTGGCAAGACATGAACAACATAATGTATGGTGTGTTCAAAGACAGAGCGTTTGCTGATATGGCGGCTTCCGTGTTGGAAGATAATAACAAATATTTTCCTGATATACCGACTATTTTTAGATTAGGTTCTCAAGATATTGCGCCACAAGAAGCACCAGAGGCGGCAGGGCTGCCAAGCAATGTTTTACACAAATCAACAAAGAGCGCGGTTACAACATACTTGGACAGGGCGTCTTTGGATATTTCTAAAGAAACTTTAGGTCTGCTTGGCAAGGCAGCGCAGCTGGATACGCCAGAAGAAAGAGCACAAGCTGTGAGCGAAATTAGAAATTTTGTTGCGAATGAGAAACAAAAAGCAATTAATTTTGCTATGAAAAATTACGGCATAGATTTAGAAAAGTTACGTGCCAATAAGAAACAGTTTGGGCAAGCGTTCACACAATTGGGCAGCAGAAATGTTGTTGAATATGTTGGCGATGATCCATATAGCGGCAAACCGATGTTTAGGCCATTAACAGATTATACGGCTATATCAAATGCGAGAAAGCGTATTCTTGAGGGGTTAGAAACCAGTAAAAAACAGAGTAAGACAGGGGAAGAATAATGGAAGACGACGTACAAACATTAGAAACAAACGCGCCAACAATTCAACCTACAAGAGCAGATAGAATACGCGAAGCGTCTTCTGCGCCTGATTTTTCTATGCCAGAAATACGGCCTGTTGATGACTTTTTTACTGAAAGTATGATGTCAATGGATGACAGAACGCTTAATGATATGATGCGAGAAACTGGAATTTACGCAAGCACTGGCAAACAAACAGCAACTGCTATCGAAAATGCGCTTATGGGTATGAATCAGCTTGGCGACGAGATGAGAATATCCTATGGCAATTTGGCAAACTATTTTACTGGAAGCAGTGTCGGCGACGAAATGGCAAAGATTGCCTATGATTCTATTGCTCAAAGATATGCCGAAATGGCAAACAATGAAGAAGCAATAGGAGGCATTCGTTCTAACTTGGCACAACTTGCTGGTGGCGGGACTTCTTTCTTGCAGTTGGCGTTAGAAGGTATAGCTACTGCTGGTGTATTACCATTGGCACATATTGGCGTTCAAGAATTTGGGCAAGGCACATATAACGACATGAAAGCATATGCTGACGAACACGATGGGAGTCTTAATGGTTATCAACCGAAAGGCTTTGATCTGGCCGCTAATACAGCAAACGCTTTATTGCAGGTAGGAATAGAAGCATGGCTGGGTGTTGGTTCGCCAAGATTTATGGTAGGTGCTAGTCGTGGTCTTTGGACAGAAGGTTTGTCCGGCGCGCTACAAGAAGGGGTTCAGGGTGCGTTGCATGATTTAAACGAGGCTATAAAAGGCAATGAAGAAATATCTATTTTATTAGATAATGCTGAAGATTATTTGAGAGATGCTATTGTTGGTGGAATATTACAGGGTGGACTGGGTGCAGTTACTCACCACCAGAATTATGCTAGGGCGGTTAATAACACATCTGAAGCAATAGCAAAAGCGCGCGGACACGAAGAGCCGACAGCAGAAGACAAACAACAGGCACAAGCAATTATAGACGCAAAAGAACGCGAAGAAGCGAGTATATTAACAAAAGAATTTAAGGCTGCGTTTGATGCAAGTTCTGGCGAAGGACAATTACAGAAAAAGATTGCAGATGCGTTAAATGCTGCTGTTAAGAACAAAGAGCTGGATTTTGATACTGCCGATGAAACAGAATTAGCCCAGCGCATAGAACAAATAGCAACACAAGAAACGCTGAACGCAATGGATATGGCAAAAGAACAAAATCGTTCTATTGCTGATATGGAATTGAATAATATCGTATATAAAGACGGCGCAATTTGGCTTGAAGGTTTGACGCCAGAAGTGGGTGACAGGGCTGTAAGTTATGCTCGTGTATTGGCAGAACGTCAATCTGGTTTGGCAGAAGTTAATTCTAAACTTGATGCTATCAATCAAGAAATTGCTACATTAAAACAAGATTTGGCTGAAGCAAAGGCTGAGAACAAACAAGCACAAGTTGAAAAACTGCAAGCGAGAATTGACAAACAAAACGCTTTGGCAGAAAAGAACCGGCTGCAAGCAGAAAGATTAAAAGTTCAAACTGCTAAATTGGAAAAGCAGATTGCTAAGCAGGAAGAAAAAGCAAAGATTCCTGAAACCGTAGAAACAGAAAAAGTTTCTGCTGAGGTTAAACCAGTCGAGGCACCAAAGGTAGAAGCGCCAAAGCGTGAAGTTTTGACACAAGTTAAAAAGAAAGAACCTGTTACTGAACGCAAGTCGTTGAAAGAAGAACGTGTAGAAAAGAAAAAAACAAAAGCAGAAAAAGAAACAGAACAAGAATATCTGTTGCAAGGTAGCACATCTGGCAAAGGCGACACAAACCGTGGTGGGTATGATGACGCATTAAAACGTATTATATTAGACGAAAAATCAGATTTATCTACAATACAGCACGAATTTGCTCATTACTGGATACAGAACAACTTCAAGTGGGCGCGTTCTGGCTTGGCTTCACAAGATTGGTTGCGCAGATGGCGTGATGTTGAAGAATGGCTTGGTATAGAACCACAAGACCGTTTGTTGTCAAAATCCGCATCTGAAAAGTTTGCAAAGGCATACGAACGCTATATCTTGGAAGGGAAAGTGGCACCAGAATTGCAGTGGGCTTTTGAAGGCTTCCAGAAAGCATATCAAGATATTTACGAAGATTTAGAAAATGAATACTTTGATTTATCAGAAGAACTAGCACCGGAGGTTGTTGATTGGTTTAATCGTAACAAAGAACAATCACCAAAACGTATGCTTCAATCAGACGAAAAGAAATTAGAAAAAGCATTGACGCTGGCTGCGGGCGGTGCGGTTGTGGAACAGACGGGCGACAACACCGTTGTTATGACAGAAAACAACGACAAGGGCGAGCCTGTTGTTACAATGGGCGTAAAACAATCAGAAGTGCCACAGGGCGACAATTTGCTGGTGTATTCTGATAAGACTACTGCGTCTAAATTACAACAGTCTGCACGTAAAGTTTTTGGCGATGATGTACAGGTTCAACAGTTAGCGACATTAGACACCGAAGCAACATTAGAAAACTTCACAAACTGGATTAAACGCGACAGAGCAGGTGCGTGGGACGCTATGATGAATCCAAACACAAGCCCGATATATCAGGCATACTTGTATAAGGCGTTTGCTCAGGAAGCAATGAACGACGCAAGTCTGGCTGTTGAATTAGCAAATGTTAATATTGCTAAATCTGCTCGTGAAATGGGTCAAGCGTTGCAAGCATTGAACATCAACAACGAAAGTGGCTTTGATATGATGGAAATAATTCGCAATCTTGAAAAGTCCAAGGGCAAAATTTCTCAAGAAGAAATAAATAATTCTATTGCAGA
>JAEIGA010009058.1_pt1 | contig 15056 bp, 15 predicted proteins | sample 9270691 | NCBI WGS metagenome assembly JAEIGA01 (sample SAMN17057246, study PRJNA624740) | gut metagenome | biome: biome; isolation source: fecal sample | host: Bos grunniens | place: China: Xizang | collected 2019
CAACAAACAAAAGAAAATACACAGAACTATTTTCAACACTCGAGTAAATACGCTTTTGTTTTTATGAGGCATCATACCAGTTCATCCTTGTAAAAAATCAAGTCTTATATACCTGTATAAGTATAACATGGTTTAATATAGGTTGTCAATAGCACGTAAATAAAATCAGCTTTTAAGATAACTTTTGTAAGAACGGCGCTTGTGGAAATATTGCCACAAGTGCCTTTGCGTTATTTTAGCCATTAATAACGTAACATTAAAGATTTTGATAAAAATCGAGTGTCCATAACTCAAATTCGTTATGAACACTCGATATGGTCGGAGTGACAAGATTCAGAACACCTAACTAAACCTGCATCGCAGGTTTAGTCGGCAATTTCTCTGCGGTACAGTATCATTCCAACCAAACAATACGGAGGGGACGAATCCCCTCCGTATTATTTGGTCGGAGTGACAAGATTCGAACTTGCGACCTCTTGGTCCCGAACCAAGCGCACTACCAAACTGTGCCACACCCCGATGTTGAATTGAACTTGCGACCTCTTGGTCCCGAACCGACACGTCAGTGGCGACGATTCGCGAAGCAGAGAGCCAACGAGCAACGCAAGCGTTGCGAAGTATCGCACACACCAACCTGTGCAACACCCATTTAAACACTCGTTAGTATATCATAATTTTATACTTTTGTCAATAGATTTTATCAATTTTGATCAATTAAAAAGCATCATTGGTTATGCTGATACCGAAAACAAAAGTTATTTAGATATAAAGGCAATCAAAAAGAGGCTTTGTGCCTCTTTTTTGATTTTGTTCATTCTAGCTCAATCAAACGCCAAGCCGAAATAGGTAGGCGGCGTAAGCATGCGCTCACCTAATGGGAGGTACATCGCAAAGGGTATATCTGCTCCCGGGGCGCGAAAATGTCCCTCGGCACACCCAAGCGAGCGGGTAATATTCGGAGCTTTTTTAATATCGCCCAAAAGTTCAATACCAAAGAGTGTTTCTCTCTCGCGTCGAGCGGCGAGTAAAAATCCCTCCCCTGTGTAGAGCTCGGCTTGAGCTTGCAAAAATCTCAAATTTTCATTTTCCTGCACAACGTCGCCATCTGACAAAAGCTCACGTCGTAATTTGCCATATTCGCACGCGTCTATCTGTCGGAGTGTCAAGCTCTCGCACGATGCCTTACATTCAAGCTCCCGAACGTAACTACATACCCGGTATCCGCTTTTTTTATAAAATTCAAAGAGTTCTTTAGTGCCGGGCACAAGAATACTACCCTCATATCCAAGCTTCCAAAGATGAATATGAGTATTCTCCATAAGCGCTGAGCAGAATCCGCGACCGCGATATGCCTTCGCGGTGGCAATAGCGTAAAGATAAGCGATACGCTCCCCGCGGCACGAGCAATCAAACCAATAAAGCGCGGCGACAAGTACGCCCTCAATGAAAAGGCAACGGCAACGGTCGGATGAAAAGGCGGTCTTCTCAAATATATTCAAAAATTCATCGCTGTCCCCAAACGCCTCCTGCCAAAGAGCACGGAGAGCGGGCAGATGAGCTCTGCTCGGTGCGTCAATAGTCATATCCGTCCTCCAAAAGACACGCCCAGCATTTTTTTACCATATGGTGAGGTCGGTAGCTCTGTTTCGCCTTACGCAAGCCCTCAAGTCCCATATCTTCCTCACGGTCAAGATATTGAATATTGGGATATTTCTGCCTTATATAGCGTGCAAACTCGCAGTTGATAGCGGCGTACGCCCCCTGAACGTCGGATAGGGCTTTTTCAAAATGCACGTCAAGGGTGTCCTCTGAAAGACGGCTGGCAAGTGTAAATGCAAGCACCTCTCCCCTGCCCATCAGCACCAAGCCCTCCATTTCAAGCTCGCGGTAATGCTTGAATGCCTTATTGAGCGCCGCTTTTTCCATATGATAATCGGCGTCGGGATTTTCAGATAAACGAGTGCTATACCAATTATCCGCCATTTGCTTTACTCGCGCGAGGTTGTCCTCTCCTATGGGCTCAACACTGTAATCGGGAAATGTCTCATAAAAGCGGTTTAGGTGATTGCGCTTTCCGTGATATTTTTTGCCCTTGAGGTCTGCCAAGTCGTTTATATCGTAGACGTAGTCAAACGAGCCCTCGTCGGAATGAAAGCGGAATTTGTCGGGATAAAGCTGCTCGAGAGTCTCTTTTGCCGCAGAATCGAGTCCTGTTATGCGGCAAGGTATTCCCCTCTCTCTTGAGTCCTCGATAATGCGGTCAAGCACAGCCTTTTTGTCGCCCTTGCCTACTGGATAGGGATAGACGCTACGGCGGTCAAACTGCGAAAACAATAAGACGTGGTCGTGCAGAACGGCAAAGTTCTGCCTGCCCCACAAATAAAGATTGGCAAAGGAAAATTCACAGCCGCGTCCGCTCTCGCCCGCAAGGTAGCTCTCATAAATTGCCTTGTCCTGCACGGTTATAGGCGCAAAATCTATTTTTGTTGTAAATTTGGTCTCTATCATAGCTCCCACCACAATCTTTTTATAATCAAACAATTGAATTATAACACACATAATTTATTTTGTCAATATTATTATTCTGCTCACAAAAGAGTAAAATTAACCGCAAAAGTGCGACGCTTTGAGCGTCGCACTTTTGTTATATTATTCTTTTTGAGAGCCCGTGGGGTTCATAATACTGTAACCCACGTTGACAAGATGGTCCGCAACACGCTCAAGTCCCAATACAACAGACGAGTAATAGGGGCTTACATCTACGTTACAATTGCCCTCCGCAAGACGTGCGAAATGACTTGCTATAAGCTCCTTCTTCTTACCGTCAACACTCTCCTCAAGAGTGGTGAGGGCGGGCAGGCGGTCTTTATTGAGATTTTCAAACGCATCCTTTGAAATATCAAACATTTCCATTACACTTTTGCGCATAGCGGATATCTCTCCGCGCGCCTTGTCCGAGAATGCTATCTTTTTGTCTATCATCTCAACGCCTATCTCGTGGAAGTTCTCGGCGTGGTCACCTATGCGCTCAAGGTCGTTCAAAACGTGGAAATACGAGCCAATAATGCGCTCGTCACTCTGCTCCACTCCAACTGAAAGCTTGATGAGGAATTTGGTCAACGCGCTATTGGTAAAGTCGATGATATCCTCGTTTCTTCTTATCCTCTCGCTATGCTCGGACGCACCTGTATCCATAGAGGTAAAGGCAAGGACGATATTCTCCTCCACCAATCCCAACATATAGTCCATTTCCTTCTTAACCTGCATAAGAGCGATCGGAGGCATAGATAGAAGTCTCTCGTCCACATATTTGAGGGATAGCCCCTCCTCGCTCTCCTTCCTATCCTTGATAACAAGGCAAGAATACTTCACTAGCAGTTTTACAAAGGGTAGCAACAAAAGTGTCGTCGTAACGTTGAATATAACGTGGAAAGTGGATACTCGCATCTGCAACGACATCGGATCGTTTGCGGGGAATACAGAGACTAGGAAATTTACAACGGGATCTCTGAATATCCATATAATTGCGGTAAACAGTATAGTTCCAATAACGTTAAAGGTAAAATGTATCAGGGCAACACGCTTTGAATTGGCATTTGCTCCGACGGAAGCAAGCAGAGCCGTTACGCAAGTGCCGATATTCGCGCCAAGCACGATGAACAATGCAAGGTCAAGCGGAAGCACGCCCGCACCAACCATCGTAATAACGACACCCGTCGCCGCCGACGAGCTCTGAATTAGCGCCGTAAACACGATTCCAACCAAAATCAGAAGCAATGGGAAATTGATAGCCTTGAACACCTCGGTGAACATACTCTCAACCAATGGGTTTCCAAATGCCTGCTCACTGCTCATAACCTCAAGACCTACGAAGATAAGTCCGAGTCCGCAGCAAAGGCTGCCTGCGATCTTTATCTTCTCTTTTTTGAAAAAGCCCATCATTACTCCCGCAAAAGCAAGAAGATACATAGCCATATTGAAATAATCGTTTTTAAGCGCAACAAGTACACCCGTTATGGTCGTACCGATATTGGCACCCATAATAATGGGGGTCGCCTGCATAAGAGTCATAACGCCTGCATTTACAAGACCTATGACCATTACCGACGTAGCGGACGAGCTCTGAATAATAGCCGTCACTCCCGCGCCGATACCGACGCCCGAAAAACGATTGTTGCTTATCTTTTCAAGAAGTCTCTTCATTCCGTTGCCCGCGCTTTTTTCAAGTGCGTCGCCCATAAAGTTCATACCTACAATGAACACTCCAACACCCGCAAGCAACCAGATGAGGCTTTGTAATAATTGCATTATTTCTTCCGGTGATAACATTTTTTACTCCTTTCATTATCGGTGTATCTATAATACTGTTTTTTATTTTAAAGCTTAAAAGCTTAGTCCTTCCACACAAAATTGTAGTTTATGGATTCTCCTCCGTCGACCAGAATGCTCTGTCCCGTGCAAAACGTGTTTGTCACGGTCAGGAAATACGCCCACTCGGCTATCTCCTCGGGCGTTGCCCAACGACGCAGAGGTGTCTCTTTCATTATCTTATCCCAAAGATCAGGGGCATTTATTACGCATTCATTGAGGGGGGTAAGCACACCGCCGGGGTCGAGACTATTGCAGGTGGCACCGTATTTCGCCACTCGCATAGCTACGTTCTTGGTGTACGCCAGAACTCCGCCCTTGCTTGCGCAATACTCGGGGAACTCCGCGCCCGTATGCGCGCTAGCCGAGCCGATATTGAGGATAGACCTTATTCTTTCCTGACAGCCGTATTTCTCAGTTATATGTATCAACGCCTTAAGATTTACGTCTATATCATCCTCGTTCTGCGTTCCCGCATTGTTTATCAATATCTCAACGCCGTCAATCCGTGGCAGGTGTTCCCTATCGCGCACGTCACATTTAAAGTGGGTATATTCGGGGTGATCGACAGTTTTACACTGTCGGTCAATGCCTATGACTTTGTGTCCCCGCGCAAGAAAAAGCTCGGCTATGGCTTTTCCTATTCCCTGCGACGTTCCCGTTATCAAAACCTTCATTTTTGTTTTTCCATTCCTATATATTGTAAATATTCGATTCCCACAGACTCTCTCTGCCACTTTTTAGTGATACGGTAGCCAATAGGAGAAAAGACTATCTCCATAATAAGCTCGGCAACTGCTCCCGTCAGAGCGCACATTGCGCATTGGAGCCAAGTCCAATGAAATCCGTTCCAGAATATCGGGGCAAAAAATATAAACACGATGACTGAGAAAATGAAATTGTCAAGAAATTGCCCGATAAACGTAGATATATACGTTCTCATAGCATAGGCAAGCTTGCCGTCGGGATTCTTTCGAAAGCTCTTGCCTATTATAAAGTTTAGCATATTATTAATAAGAGCAGAGGCAAGAAAGGCTATCGTGCTTCCAAGCAGAATAAACCACGTGCCGCCGAAGATTCCGTTGAAGGCATCATAGTCCCCTGCGTTTGAGGGAATTACACTTGCAACAAAGAATATAAGGCAGGTCAGAAGATTTATCATCACCGCCAGCACGGTTATGCTATTGGATGCCTTGGGACCGAAGTGCTTTGTGATGATATCCATACACATAAAGGATAGCCAGGATATGAGTATTCCTCCGTCAAGAGCTATCCAATCAAGCTGTAAAAGCGTTTTGTTGGCAAGAAGGTTCATACAGACCACACTGACCACGAACAAGGTCACCACGGTGGCAGGGATCGCCCTGAGCAGCATTTTAAGCTCTGTGATCTCTGCTTGCAGCTTATCGCGGAAAGTCCTGTTATCAGATGCCATACTATCCTCCTGCTTGATCTAAAAATGAGAGTTCGATCAAAAATCTACACATCCCCACAATTACAAATTATAACACATTTTCGTTTATATGTCAACAGTTCAAAGTGCTTTTTGAATACAAAGCCGAGGATAACAGATCTCAATTCGGGCGCACTTATGGGTAATATATGCACCCCTAAAAGCTCTACCTTTTAGAGGTGCATATCATAATTATCCTTCGTGGCTTTATTCATATAACCTTTTTGTGCCTGCAAGATATTCTTCAGCAAAGTGCACGGCTACCGCGCCATCTCCTACCGCCGTCACCACCTGACGCAATGCCTTGGTACGTACGTCACCCACGGCGTACACGCCATCAATATTCGTCCTCGTACTCTCGTCGGCTATTATATATCCCAATTCGTCAAGCTCTATATGTCCGCGGAATATATCCGTGGCGGGCTTGCGTCCTATACTGACGAAAATTCCGTCAAAGCGCAGTTCTTTTTCCTTGTCGCCGTCTTTGCTCTTTAATTTAGCCCCTGCCACGCGCTCCTCAACTATAAGCTCAGAGACGGTACTGTTCCAGACAAATTCCACGTTCTCTGCCTTCTTAAGAGGCTCATGGTAGACCTTGGTAGCGCGCAGACTGTCCCTACGGTGAATAAGGTAGACCTTTTTGGCAAGGTTAGAAAGATACAAGGCATCTGCCGCCGCGGAATTACCGCCGCCGACCACCGCCACGGTTCTGTTTCTATAAAATCTACCGTCACAGTGAGCGCAATAGTGCAGTCCTCTGCCGATCAGCTCAGTCTCGCCCTCAATGCCAAGCTCGCGCGGATTTGCCCCCGTCGCGATGACTACCGTGTACGACATAAGCTCGCCCGTACTCGTAATGACCTTTTTGATCTTACCCGAGAGCTCAACGCCTATCACGTCGGCATTACGTGTCCGCGCACCGAAGCGCTCTGCGCCTGCCTGCATCTTGACACCCAGGGTGAAGCCGTCTATTCCCTTCTCAAACCCGGGATAATTGTCTATTGTGTCGGTGAGTGCCATTTGTCCTCCTGACGACATTCTCTCTATCAAAAGTGTATCAAATCCCGCGCGCGACGCGTATAGTGCCGCGGTATAGCCCGCAGGTCCGCCTCCTATTATTATCACATCGTAAATATGCATAGCTTTTCTCCTTGATTGGTTTATCTGTATTTACATTATATCAACGTCCGCATCGCTTTTCCGTGACTTTATCACAAAAGTATATAAAAAACAAATTGGCGCTTTATTGACAGAGCCGAGCTTTTATTATATAATTATATTAGTACATTATCAGACCTTTATGATAAATTTGGAGCACAAAATGGAAAAACATCAGTTGATCGAGCTTTTTAAGAGCACTTTTCCCTTTTGGGATAATATGACCGAGGACGACAAGGAAACGCTTATACGCTCCTCTCACCACGTTCATTTTCCAAAGGGCACCAACGTTCACGACGGAAACGAGTGTACGGGTGTAATCCTTATACGGTCAGGCTCGTTGCGCCTATACCTTTTATCCGAGGAGGGCAAAGAGGTAACGCTTTACCGTCTGTTCCCCGGCGATATGTGCATACTCTCTGCCTCGTGTGTTCTCAACACAATTACCTTTGACGTATTCATCGACTCCGAGGAAAACAGTGAATGTGTGGTCGTAGGCGGATGCGCATTCGAAAGCATCGCTCAGCGCATGCCCGAGGCGAAAATATTTGCTCTTGAGACCGCCGCAAGTCGTTTTTCGGATATTATGTGGGTAATGCAACAAATTCTCTTTATGAGTATGGACAAGCGGCTGGCTATATTTCTGCTTGACGAGATAGCAAAAAACAACTCCGACATAGTAAAATTAACTCACGAGCAGATAGCCAAATACATGGGAACTGCCCGTGAGGTTGTGTCTCGAATGTTAAAATATTTTGTGTCTGAGGGAATTATATCATCATCCCGAACAGACGGTATCAGGATTCTTGACAAGAGCAAGCTCCGCGCCTTAACGCTATAGCCGAAAAGAGTTGAACTCTTCTCGACCATAACCGCAGGGCGTATCAGTTCAACTTATAGCATTGAAAGTATCTGCTCCTTTGGCTTGACGCCCGTAGACTGCCCCGCGACCTCGCCGTTCTTTATCACCACGAGCGTGGGAATACTGAATATACCAAACTCGGCTGCAAGCTCCTCCTGCTCGTCAACATTGACTTTGCCGACGATAATATCGTCGCGCTCCTCTGCTATTTCATCCACTACGGGAGAGAGCATACGGCAGGGGCCGCACCAATCTGCATAAAAGTCAACAAGAAGGGGTTTATCACTGTTTTTTAGGGACTGAAAATTTTCTTTGTTTATTTTGAGTACTGACATATCTATTTCTCCTTTTATCTGTATTATTTTTATCTTTACGCTTATATTTTACCACCTTTTGCGTCATTATTCCGTGACTTAGTCACATAATATTGGCACTATTCTTGATTTTTTAAGTTATATGTGGTATAATTAGTAAAACATGGAATTATCGGAGGAATTATGAACACAATAGAATGTATAAAAACAAGACGCAGCACCCGTAAATTTGCTGACAAAGCTATATCTGCCGATGTCTTGTCGGACATCGTAAATGTGGCTACTTACGCACCTAGCTGGAAGAACTCACAGGCCACGAGGTATATCGCGGTCACAAACTCCGCGCTCAAGGAAAAGCTTGCGAGTGAGTGTATGATGGGATTTGAGTATAACGTCAACACTGCAAACGGCGCTCCCGCAATTCTTGCCGTCACTACGGTAAACAACCGCTCGGGATACGAGCGTGACGGCTCGTTTACTACGTCAAAGGGTACGCATTGGCAATCATTTGACGCGGGTATAGCCACTCAGACCTTCTGTCTCGCGGCGCACGAGGTGGGACTTGCCACCGTCATTATGGGAATTTTTGACGAGAGCAAGGTCTCTAAGCTTCTTGAGGTACCCGAAGGACAGTCAGTGTCGGCGCTTGTTGCCATTGGATATGCCGACGAGGTGCCCGTTGCGCCCAAAAGAAAGAGCGCAGAGGAGCTTCTGACGATAAAATAAGCTTACATCAAAAAAACGGCTTGTGCTACAAGCCGTTTTTCATTTTACTTTTTTGCGGTTCTCATACCTTCAAGTATAGTCCTTCTTGCCTCTGCTGCTTTGGAGTTGCTCAAGGACGGCGTGCCCTCAAGGCGATATTTTATACCCATTTCTCTGTACTTGCTCTCACCCATATTGTGATATGGGAGAACGTCAAGCGCCTTCACATTAGAGAGCGTCGCAATAAACGCTCCAAGCTTGTGAAGATAGTCTGTGTCATCGGTATATCCCGCGACTACCACGTGGCGTATCCACACGGGCACTCCGCGAGTCTCAAGATGTCTTGCAAAGGCGAGAATATTGCCGTTATCCCTTCCCGTAAGCTCCTTATGCTTCTCTGCGTCAACATGCTTGATGTCAAGCATCACAAGATCGGTATATGAAAGAAGCTCGTCTATGCTTTTCATATGCTCGGCATCATGCGGGTCAAAGGTGACCCCCGAGGTATCTATACACGTGTGTATATCCATATTCTTTGCCTTTTTGAAAAGCTCGATAAGAAAGTCTATCTGTAAAAGCGGCTCACCTCCCGTGACGGTTATTCCACCGTTTTTATAGAAGGCTTGATTCTTTTTGTATTCGGCAAGCACCTCATCGACGCTCACCTCCCTGCCGCCCTGCAAGCTCCACGTGTCAGGATTATGGCAATACAGGCATCGCATAGGACAGCCCTGCATAAAAAGCACGTATCTTATCCCGGGTCCGTCTACCGTGCCAAAGCTTTCACTTGAATGTATGCGACCTATCATATCTCCGTCAGATCTGCTCGTGGAAGGTTCTCGAAATGACCTCGTCCTGCTGCTCCTTAGTAAGCTTGATGAAGTTTACCGCATATCCGCTTACTCTTACGGTCAGCTGAGGATATTTCTCAGGGTGAGCCTGCGCGTCGAGCAGAGTCTCCTTTGTGAAAACGTTTACGTTGAGATGGTGTCCGCCCTTTTCGACGTAACCGTCAAGCAACGAAACGAGATTGTCTATCTGATTTTTTGTTGCTGCCATTTATAGCTCCTCCTTGTTAAATTTCGCAAATCTTATTCCTTTGCGTTGTCGTCAAGTCCCTCAAAAAGAGTTGGCGTGCCGCAAGCACCGTTTCCGCAATCAAGACATACGTCTATATCGCCCACGAATACCTGATCGTCCTTACCCAGCGCACCCGGAATTATAGAGAAGGTATTGGAAATACCGTCCTGTGCATCACGGAAAGGAAGCTTTGCGACAGATGCAAGTGATGCGACCGCTCCGTGAGTGTCACGTCTGTGCATGGGGTTTGCTCCGGGCGCGAATGCCTCGCCCTTCTTACGTCCGTCGGGAGTAGCACCCGTATTTTTTCCGTATACGACGTTAGACGTAATGGTAAGAATACTCGTTGTGGGAATACTCTCTCTGTACGTATGATTCTTTCTGATGTGTCCCATGAATCTGTGCACGATATCGTATGCTATAGTGTCAACTCTGTCGTCATCGTTTCCGTATTTCGGGAAGTCTCCCTCTACCTTATAGTCAACCGCGACACCCGCCTCGTTACGTATGACCTTGACCTTAGCGTACTTGATAGCCGAGAGAGAGTCGGCAACAACGGAAAGTCCCGCAATACCCGTTGCAAACCAACGAGTCACGTGTCTGTCGTGAAGTGCCATCTGTATCTTCTCGTAGCAGTATTTATCATGCATGTAGTGAATGATATTAAGCGTGTTTACGTAAACTCCCGCAAGCCACTGCATCATATCGTCATATTTCTGCATTACCTCGTCATAATCGAGATATTCAGATGTTATGGGGCGATAGGACGGTCCTACCTGCTTGCCCGACACCTCATCTATTCCTCCGTTTATCGCGTAAAGAAGGCACTTTGCAAGGTTTGCTCTCGCACCGAAGAACTGCATCTCCTTACCTACCACCATTGAGGAAACACAGCACGCGATAGCGTAGTCGTCACCGTGATGGAATCTCATAAGGTCGTCGTTCTCATACTGCACCGACGATGTCTCAATGGATATCTTTGCACAGAATCTCTTGAAATTCTCGGGAAGTCTTGTAGACCAGAGCACCGTGAGGTTAGGCTCGGGTGCCGCACCGAGATTCTGCAGAGTGTGGAGATATCTGTACGACATCTTGGTTACCATATGACGTCCGTCAACCGCAACTCCCGCAATGGACTCGGTCACCCACTGGGGATCTCCCGAGAAGAGCGCATTGTATTCGGGGGTGCGCGCGAACTTTATAAGACGAAGCTTCATTATGAAATGGTCTACCATCTCCTGAAGCTCTTCCTCGGTGTATCTGCCTTCCTTAAGGTCTCTCTCGGCGTAGATGTCAATAAACGTGGATGTGCGTCCGAGCGACATAGCCGCACCGTTTTGCTCCTTCGCTGCGGCGAGATATCCGAAATAAAGCCACTGAATAGCTTCCTTGGTATCAATGGCAGGTCTTGAAATGTCAAAGCCGTAGCTTGCCGCCATTTCCTTGAGCTCGCCAAGCGCACGGATCTGTTCTGAAAGCTCTTCTCTGTCTCTAATTATCTCGGTGTACATAGTGGAGCGGGTGGTCTCCTTCTGCTCCATCTTGTCCTCGATAAGTCTGTCAACACCGTAGAGAGCTACTCGGCGGTAATCTCCTATGATTCGTCCGCGTCCGTAAGCATCGGGAAGTCCCGTGATGATATGGCTTGAACGGCAGGCTCTCATTTCAGGAGTGTAAGCGTCAAAAACGCCCGCGTTATGTGTCTTTCTGTACTTAGTAAAGAACTCCTTGATATCTGGATCAATCGTGTAACCGTTATCAGCACACGCCTTCTCTGCCATACGGATACCACCGTAAGGCATAAGAGCGCGCTTGAGAGGCTTATCAGTCTGCAGACCGACTATTTTTTCCTTTTCCTTGTTAAGATATCCGGGAGCGTGCGAGGTTATGGTTGATATCACCTTTGTATCCATGTCCAAAACTCCGCCTGCTTCTCTCTCCTGGCGGCTGAGCTCAAGCACCTGATTCCAAAGCTCCTCTGTCGCCTTTGTAGGTCCTACCAAGAAAGAATCGTCTCCGTCGTAAGGTGTAAAATTGTGCTTTATAAAGCTTCTTACGTTTATTTCTTTTACCCAGGTGCCGCTTTCAAATCCGCGCCAACCTTCATAATTCATATTCATAAATCCTTATTCTCTCCTATCCACTATACTTCAATATAGATTATATCATCTTTTCGTCAAAAAAGCAATAGATATCTGCCCATAATTATTTAAAAATTATAAATTTCCTTTTCGTTTGTTTTTTATTTTTACCTTCTTAATATTTTTGTATACGGCTGCACTTTCTTGCAAATGATGACATTTATAAAAGTAAAGCGCCCGTGAATACGAGCGCTTTTAAGCTTATTCTGCTATTTTAACAGGTTGCTTGCGGATAAAGAGCACGCCAAGCGTATTTCTGCCGCAGTGAGAGGACACGGTACAACCTGCACGAGTGATCAAGAGCTCCTCCACGGGTACGAGCTCCTTGACCTTATCAACACACATCTGAACGATTGCCTCGTCACAACCTGCGTGCGTCACAAACACTCTATTGAGGTGGATATCGCTCGCATCGCCTATGCGGTCCGCTATATACTGAGGGAGCACCTTCTCAAACTTTCCTCTGTACTTCTTGCTTACTCCCATCTTGCCGCCCTTGACAGTTATGCAGGGCTTGAGACTAAGCACATTAGCTCCAAATGCCGCAAGAGCCGAGCAACGTCCGCCCTTGTGCAAGAACTCAAGGCTATCGATAACAAAGGACGCGTCCACACAAGGAATAAGCTCCTCACAAGCCGCCGCTATCTCCGCCGCACTCTTGCCTTCTGCCGCCATCTCAGCAGCCGCGAGAACAAGAAGTCCTCCGCCAGTGGAGAGATTTCTCGTGTCGACCACGTACACGTTATCAAAATCCTCTGCCGCAAGCCTGGCGTTGCTCAACGTTGAGGACATTTCTCCGCTTATGGTGAAGAACACCACGGAATATCCTTGCGAGGTATGCTCCTCGAAGAAATCAGAAAACTGCGCTATATTTATAGCCGCGGTTTTGGGAAGCTGTCCCGTTTTATTATAATTCTCATAGATCATGTCAGGATTGATATCAACTCCGTCGGTATAATCCTTGTCACCGACCGTAACGCCCATGGGGAGTATTTTTATACCGTATTTCTCCACCAGCTCGGGACTGAGGTCAGTAGTGCTGTCACTTGCTATAAGTATCTTTTCAGACATATCGTGAGCTCCTTTATTATGTAATTCGACTAATGATACATTAGTATTATTAACTCAACATTAACTTGTGCGGGACGCGTGTGCGCCATAACACAGTAATTATATCATTTTTTATTGTATTTGTCAACAAAATTCACAACAATACGTCGAAAATAAAATTTTTTCAAAAAACTATTGCAATTCAAAATGATTTGTAGTATAATATATGAGTCGAACTGATACGGAGGCATAGCTCAGTTGGTTAGAGTACTTGCTTGACATGCAAGGGGTCGCAGATTCGAGTTCTGCTGTCTCCACCATAAAACAAGGCAGGAAACCCTTTAAATTAAAAGGGTTTCCTGCCTTGTTTTATTCTGCTGTACTAAACCGTTTTTTGCTGAAAATTCGTTTAAATTTGTTTGAATTCGTTAAATTGAGTATCAAATTGAATATCAGATTTAACACTAAAAATCCCCACACTTCAGAGGTAAAATCTTTCTATTGTTTTTGAAGGATAGCTCAGGGGGTATTTATCGTCGGATTTATGTATTCGCCCTGTTCTTGAACCCGAGGTTCCTCTGTCTCATCCAAGCTCTCGCAGCCATCAAAAACGAGATCATATCTCTCCTTCAACTTCAGATACATCTTCTTCTCCACGAACTCAAGATACAAATGCAAGTACTTAATTTTGTCCTGGATATGCTTGGGCTCTACTGTATTGTAGCCCATCGCTCCGCGATTATATCCTTTGAACATACGGTAGAACATCATCGACAGCTTGAACAAAGTGTATATAACCCTTCCCACAGATACGTCATTTGTGAGCGTAAACACAGGCACCGCGGCGATTATAGCAAACAAAGCCGTCGTCAGTATGTGTTGCCAACCGGTAGTATGCTTCGCTATGTACTCCTCTCCGCTCTGACCGACACCGCCGCGCCGCCTCTGCCTTCGCAAGCTGGGCCGCCTCACGAGCCAGCTTCTCGCGCATGCTCCGCTCCTTTTTGAGCTTTGCCTTTAATTCCTCGTTTTCCTTTTCAAGCTTTTCCGAACGTTTTTCAATTTTCTCCGCCTCCCTCTTCACCGCCTCAGGATCAAGATCGTACTGCACATTGGCAGAATTTTTTTCATCAGAAGTGTTGACAACATGCTCATTTTGGTGTATACTATCCTTAGGGTTCACGGTGGAACTGCGAAACGGCAATTGTAGCCTATTATCGTTCAGCCATTGTTGAACCCTTTTTTCATTTTGGTCAACGTACAAAATATTACCCGAAAGTAAACTTTGTATATGCGACCGTCCTTGTGCCGTTGCTACCTTGATAATTCCTGTTAGAATATTCCCTGAACGGCTGGTAGGTGACAACTCCAAGGCCAGCACTACTGTCTTCCCATTATCATCAACAATGTCACCGATGATAACCTTTCTTCCCTCAACGGTCTTTGAATCAACGACAACAATAGGATTTTCAATAATATCAGTAAGCTTTTCAAACACCTCAATTGACATACCATCGTGCTTTTCAATTGCTTTTTTCACCTTGCTTGCATCCAATCTTATTTGTGCTTGAGGTATTTTTGCCTTTAATAATGCATTGGAGGTATTGCCAAGAACAAATGAGAATCCAATAGTTTTTTTATCCCATTTTTTTATCTGTGTCCGATATTTAATATAGGAGCTGGTATTATCCACAAGAATATTTTCCTTTACCTTCGGCTTTTTCTCCGCCTCATCTCCGCTCTCCTCGTCCGCAAGGTCGTATTTCGTTTCTGCCAAATCTTTTTTATTAAAACTCTTGACATCAACGATTTTTTGGAGTATACTAATTACAGAAGGAGCATCGCCGCCGGAGTCCCCGTTAATCTTAACGGTCCCGGTCTTGAACGGCGCGGCTCCTTCTTCTATTGAAAGAACCTCGTGCACA
>JAEIGA010009059.1_pt1 | contig 15055 bp, 10 predicted proteins | sample 9270691 | NCBI WGS metagenome assembly JAEIGA01 (sample SAMN17057246, study PRJNA624740) | gut metagenome | biome: biome; isolation source: fecal sample | host: Bos grunniens | place: China: Xizang | collected 2019
AGTACAGGAAGGCATGTAAAGGTTGAGCTTAAAGAGCGTTATCATGGCTCCGAAGAATCCGCAATAGAAATCATCGATACTATGGCGGAAAGGCGCAAGCGCGGAATGAAAGGAAGCATTTCCCGTAAGCTGATGGAACATATTGACAGAGCCCTCCAGCAGAATGAGCAGGTCCTCATATTACGATCAAGACGTGCCTGGGCATCTGCAATGCAATGTACATGCTGCGGTAGCATAGAAAAATGCCCTCACTGCAATGTAAGTCTCAGTTTCCACAAGGATGACGGACGCATGAGCTGTCATTATTGCGGATACACGCGCATTTCCACCGGCAAGTGTTCAAAATGTCAGGGAGAACTGGCATTTCTGGGAGCCGGAACTCAGAAGATAGAAGAAGAACTCTCTGCCCTGTTCCCGCAGGCAAGGGTTGCAAGACTTGACAGCGACACTTCGCAGAACAAGAAGGCTGAAGCTGAGATAATACGAAACTTCTCAAGAGGAGAGATCGACATATTGGTAGGAACCCAGATGATAGCCAAAGGCTTTGATTTCAGCAATCTGTCCTTGGTAGCCATCATAGCGGCAGACTCATTGTTGGGAATTCAGGATTTCCGTGCCGATGAAAAGGCTCTGCATACACTTGAGCAGTTCCGCGGAAGATGTGGCAGAAGAAGCAGTAAAGGTACATTCGTCATCCAGACATCTCAGCCGGGACATCCTATCTACAGCCGTCTGTCCGCAAACGATACCGATGATTTCTACACACAATTGCTGCAGGAAAGAAAAGACTTCGGCTTCCCTCCATATTCCAGAATTGTAGAGATAAGCATACGCGATTTATATGAAGACAGGGCTATACGTATGTCATCAGGACTCGCCGATGCCCTCAGGCCGTATTTCGACGACCTGACAGGCCCATACGCGCCTGCAGTAGACAAGATTGCTGACCAGCACATCCGTATGATCAGGATAAACCTTAAGAAGGACAAGAAACTTTCTGCACACAAGGGCAGGATAAAGGATATCATCCAGCAGTTCAGCAAGGAAAAGAGATATGACGGACATATCACAATCGATGTGGATCCTGCATAGGAAGAATGTCTGATACAGATAAGGAAATTAAACTTGAACATGAAAAAGATTCTTTTTTTGATAGCGGTGGCAATTGTCCTCGCATCTTGCGCGGGCCATAATCCTTCGCAGGTGACAGCACTGCTTGACAGAGTAGGAGGCGAAGGCACATCAGCTCGCATTGAGACACGCGTGGATGAGTCACTTGCCGAGAATGGCAAAGATGTCTTTATCATCAGCGCCAAAAAGGGAAAGCCCTATATCCAGGGCAGTACAGTCAGCGCTCTGACTACCGGTATAGGCTGGTACCTGAATCATTATGTCCATGTGAACCTTACATGGAACAACATGACAACTGACCTTTCAGCTGTGGAGTTCCCTCTCCCAGCCAATGAAGAAAAGCGTGTGTGCAATGCGCATTACAGGTATTATCTGAACTATTGTACATATTCATACTCAATGGCCTTCTGGACTCGTGAAAGATGGGAGCAGGAACTTGACTGGATGGCCCTTCGCGGCATCAATCTTCCACTTGCCCTGGTGGGTACAGATGTAGTATGGAAGAATGTGCTTGAAGAATATGGATATTCAAGAGATGAGATTGATGATTTCGTAGCCGGCCCGGGCTTCCAGGCATGGTGGCTCATGAGTAACCTCGAGGGATGGGGCGGCCCTAACCCGGACTGGTGGTATCAGCGTCAGGAAGAGCTGAGCAGATTCATACTGACCCGTATGAGAGAACTTGGCATGGATCCGGTATTGCCTGGCTACGGAGGTATACTTCCAAGCAATGCAGCAGAGAAGATGGGTGTAGACGCTATGGACCAGGGAACCTGGTGTGCCGGATTCCAGAGACCTGCCTTCCTCCTATCAACCGACGAGAGATTTGATGATATCGCCCAGATATACTACAAGCACCTTGAAAAGGTGATGGGTAAATCAAAGTACTACAGTATGGACCCATTCCATGAAGGAGGCTGTACTGACGGTGTGAACCTGCAGGAGGCTTACCATACTATCTATGCACAGATGCAGAAGCATTCACCTGAATCAAAATGGGTCATTCAGAGCTGGGGAGAAAATCCGAGACCGGAGGCCTTGGATACTATTCCAAAGGGAGGTTTCCTTGTTCTGGACCTTTATTCAGACGGCTTGGCCAACTGGGAAAAGGGTTATGACGGCCACGACTTCATCTGGACCATGATCCATAATTTCGGAGGAAAGACCGGTATGCACGGACGCTTTGAACCCATGCTTGAAACATATTATGATGCATTGGAAAGATACCCTGATGATGTCAAGGGCATAGGTGCAACCCCTGAGGGTCTGGAGACATGTCCTATTCTTTATGATCTGCTGTTCGAACTCCCTTGGATGACAAGAGAAGACGGCAAGAACTGGGTCAAGAGATACTCGGAAGCGAGATATGGTGTAAAGAGCGAAGCTATGGAACAGGGCTGGGATATCCTAGCCCGATCAGTCCTTAACTGCCCTACTCCTATGCAGGATGTGGAAGCGGTAATATGCGCCCGTCCGTCTCTGGACGTGCAGCGCGTTTCCGGCTGGGGAACATGCAAGATCTACCATGATGCCACAAAGGTGCGTGAGGCAGCAGCTTGGATGCTTAAGGAGAAGGAGCGTTTCAAGGGAAATCCGAATTATGAGCATGATATAGCGGATGTAGTGCGCCAGACGCTCACAGACTCGACCTATTATCTTATCAAGGATATTGCCCAGAGCTACAAGAAAAAGGATATGCCTGCATTCAGAAAGCAGTCAGAGACATTCCTTGGGATAATAAGGGACCTTGACAGACTCCTCTCACAGATTGATATCTTCAAGCTTGAAAACTGGACCAGTTCTGCAAGAAACATCTGCGATGAAATCCCTGGCACGACAGACGCAGACCGCGATTGGATGGAGTGGAATGCACGTACGCTCATCACTTTGTGGGGTCCGGAAGAATCGGCAGAGAGAGGAAAGCTGCACGACTATTCGAGCCGTCAGTGGGGAGGATTCCTCAATGATTTCTACCTTGCAAGATGGGAAATGTTCTTCAAGGCTCTCGAAGAAGGAAAGACCATCACATCACAGGAATGGTTCAAGTGGGAAGAGGAATGGACACATAGCAATACCATCACAAAGACTCAGGCTGAAGATCCGGTCCTTATAGCCGAGGAACTTTACAACAAGTATTTCAATTAAGCCTTTAGCGGCAAACAAAGAACCCCGAAAGTCTGACTGAACTTTCGGGGTTTAATTGTATGTAGGAACATCAATCCTTATCTCTTTGCAGGAAGCAGGATGTTTAACTGCTGAGGAAGTACCTCCAGACGTATAGGAGCTTTGCCTATCACCTCACCGTCTACTTCAGCAGCTTCAGTATTTCCTTCATATGGAATGACCGTCATGGATTTACCCTTGCTTGTGACAAGTTCAGGCACCGTATTCAGTTTACCTGTAAACAGCTTAGGAGCCTCGACGAGTATCCTGTGGAATGGCAGTTCCGGGATGATGCTCACATCCAGCAGTCCGTCATCAAGGACAGCATCCGGAGTCTGTCTCATTCCACCTCCGGAATACTTGCCTATACCGAAAGACATGGAAATATATTCTCCATCAAACACTTCCCTGCCGTCACAAAGCAGCTTTACCTTCGAATGCTTACGCTTGGCCAAGGCCTGAATCAGCGAAGTCACATAGAGGATTTTTCCAGATTTTCCCTGCTTCTTTTTAACATTTACCAGCTCACAGACTCTTGCATCAAGTCCTACACCACCTACGTTTGCCATATATGAAACAGAGAATGGTCTTTCATGTGGAAGCGCCAGAGGATCCAGCAGAGAAACCCTTACAACATCCTGACGAGCAATATTTTCCTGCTTGATCACATCTACAGCATCAGTTATATTGCATCTGATACCGAGGGACTTTATCCAGTCGTTTCCGGAACCCAGCGGAATTACTCCAAGGGTGAAATCAGCAAGCGAAGCCTTGCGTCCATAATCAGCATTCCAGTCGATGAAAGCTGCTATTCCGTTCAGCACATCATGCACTGTACCGTCACCACCTGCCGCTATGAAACGTCTGTATCCAGCCATACAGGCATCGAAGGTCAGCTCCGCTGCATTACCCGTATTACCGGTCCTGATGCCATGATAGACGACTTCGTTCTTCTTCAGAAGTTCTTCAGCCTTCTTCCATAGAGATGCAGCAGTGTTGGTAGCTGCATAACTGTTCACAACAACGAACCAGATCGAACTCTTTTCCGCTTGAGTCATAATATTCCTTTAAAACTCCACTTTATATGAACCGGCAGCATATTCCTGAGCCTCAGTTGTACCAGGAACTGTTACGCTTGCTCTTGCGCCCTCAGGGATAGTGAACTCCCATACGCACTTATCACCCTCATATTTCCATGCACTGCGGATGACACCGGCAGCTGATTTATATTCAGCCTCTACATGTCCGAGTCTCTTGTCAGTTACAGGCTTCATGATGATATGCTTGAAACCAGGCTCAGCTGGATCAGCTGCGATACCGGCAACAGTCTCCCAGATCCACTCGCAGACACAACCGTAAGCATAGTGATTGAAGCTGTTCATACCGTTAGGACCCATTCCCTTCTCAATCATATAGCTGTTCCAGCGCTCCCAGATGGTAGTTGCTCCGTTATCTACTGAATAGAGCCAGCTTGGATTCTTACGCTGGAAAAGAAGCTCATATGCGATATCAGCCATACCGTTCTCCGTGAGTGTTCCCATGAGAATAGATGTACCGAGGAAACCTGTCTGGAGGCAATTGTCATGCTCCTTGAAGTTCTCACGAAGACGTGCGATGACATTTTCCTTTGCCTTGCCTTCCACTACATTGTTCTTCAAAGCGAAGAGTGCTGGTGTCTGCATGGTATTGAGAATATCAACCTTGAATGTACCGTTTGAATCAATGAATCTTGACTTGATATATTCCTTTGCATCCTGCTGCATCTTCTCATACTTTGCAGTATCCTTTCCGATGGCAGCTGCCATATCTCTCATCATACCTGCATCAAGGAGCCAATATGAAGCGCAGAGATAGTTCCAATACTCAAGAGCCTCAGGACGAGGAACTCTTCTTCCCTTTGCATTGCGTGTGAAAGCGCCACCGCCGCAGCTTTCAAGTGGTTCATAGCTCAACCAGTCAGCCCACTGATAGTTACCGTTCTCCTTGATATGGGCATTATGGTCGTACTTTGTTGCATTGATATGATTCATGAACTTCTCCATTGCATCCCAGTTCTGAAGAACGATCTCAGTGTCTGCGAACTGCTTCCAGATGGTCCATGGAACTATTACACCGGCATCAGCCCAGCCAAGACGCATCATCTCGTTACCATACTGTCCGAATGGAGCAACACCTGGGAAACCACCGAGTTCGCTCTGTGAATCCCTCATGTCACGCATCCATTTGTGCATGAACTCAGAAGTATTGGCAAAGAAAGTACCTGTCTCAGTAAACACCTGAGTATCAGCAGTCCATCCAAGTCTTTCATCACGCTGAGGACAGTCTGTCGATACAGAAAGATAGTTCGAATACATTCCCCAGATGGTATTGGAGATAAGCTTGTTGACAAGCTCATTACCTGTGCTGATCTTACCTGCCTCAATGTCAGCTGCAATTGAAGTTACAGGTACAGACCTGATTGACTTGAAGCTTACAGCATCAGTTGCAGTAATTGAAACATAACGATAGCCGAAGAAGGTACGACGAGGACTGTAGCTTACATAGTCCTTGCTGTCAGCGAAAGTATACTGAAGAAGGATGGCAGGCTCTTCATGTGCTCTGAGGTTTCTGCGATGGCAGCTTCCCTCCGGGCCGTCCATACCCCTGCTTTCTGCTCCATTACCGTCGTTAAGGATCTCTGATGGAAGGCAGGTAAGAACTGTTCCTTCAGCAGCCTTGAACTCGAAGGCAGGAACAGCTGCGGCGTTCTGTCCGAAGTCCACAACCAAAGTCTCACCTGGATTGAGGACAAAGCTGTCACCGTCCTTATATTCAGCGCAGATAACGATCTTTCCGTGCTCGTTTTCCTTTACATCAGTAACGCCATTCCAAGCGTACATTCTTACAGGAGAAAGTGTGAGATCATGACGAAGATAGATCTCAGCACCGGCTGTAGGAAGAATCTCACCCTGGAATTCTGTATTTACCTCAGGCTTGCCGAGCTTATCTACAGTAGCATATCCCGGAAGGATACGTGCATCATAGTATTCACCGTCAAAGATTGCGGCATGTGTTACAGGACCGGCTACTCCTGCTTTCCAGTTTTCAGTGTCAGTGCCGAAATACTCGCTTGTTCCGTCTGTATATGTCAGTTCAAGAACTCCACGGAAGGCACATTTATCACCATTCATTCCGTATCTGCCACCTGGAGTCAGGATCTTATCAGCCCACCAGCCTGGTGTCACGACAGCTGAGAAGACATTTTCTGCACCGGAAGCAGCGTTCATCATATCTGTAACATCATATGTAAACGAATACTTGGTCTTGAGATAATGAGTGAAGCCTGGCTTGAGGAATTCCTCACCTACAAGCACACCGTTTACATAGATATCAAATGTTCCGAGACCAGAAGTCATCCATTTTGCAGAAGCCACCTTACGTCCGTTCTTTACAGTTGAAACGAACCAGCTTGAACCGTCAGCAGCAAGCCAACGCTCATCAGGAACATACTGAGTCACAACCTGGGCATCCGCAGCTGAAATCCATTCAGATGTCTCCCAGACAGCATTGTCAAGGGCATCCACACGATGACCGTTGGACACGGGAGCATTGCTGCACGAAACAGCCAGCATTCCTGCCAGGGCAAGTGAAGATGCAAATAAGAAAATGTCTTTAGTCTTCATATTGTTATGGTTTTAATGTCTTGTATGAAAGTATATGTATGGTTATCGCAGAAGCTATGACTATGAACATAAGCCTCAGTGCCCAATGCTCAGCGACAAATATCGCACAATTCAGAAGCGTCAGCCATATCAGGCTTATCGAGACTACCTTCACTCTCAGAGGTATAGCTTTATGTACTAGAAAGTTCTTTATATATGGACCGAGCTTCGGGTGTTCCATAAGCCATGTATATAGTCTGCGGTTACTGCGTAGAAACAGTGCAGATGCAAGCAACAGGAAAGGCGTAGTGGGCAGAACCGGAAGAAATGCTCCCAATATGCCCAGACCCAGAGCAATCAGTCCCAAAATTGTCAGGATCAGTTGCATTATGTTTAAATTCTATTTTATATAAGTATGCAAATATAAGAATTAAATGTATTTTTGCGTCAATATTAAAACTACAAAGCCATGAATAAACATCTTGAGATGAACCCAAATAAGCTCGTAAGTTTCCTCGGAAAAGAGAGCAAAGATTTCACAAAGGAAGATATAGTCCGTTACATCAGAGAGAACGGGATCAGAATGGTCAACTTCATGTATCCTGCAGGTGACGGAAGACTCAAGACACTTAATTTCGTAATCAATGACGAGGCATACCTCGATGCCATACTCACATGCGGCGAGCGTGTTGACGGATCGAGCCTTTTCTCATTCATAGAAGCAGGTAGCAGCGACCTTTATGTACTTCCGCGCTTCCGCACTGCCTTCCATGACCCATTTGCAGAGATTCCTACCATCTCTATGCTCTGTTCATATTTCAACAAGGACGGAGAACTGCTGGAAAGTTCACCTGAGAACACACTCCGCAAGGCATGCAAGGCATTCAATGAGGTTACAGGCATGGACTTCCAGGCTATGGGAGAGCTTGAATATTATGTAATTGCACCTGATTCGGGAATGTTCCCTGCAACAGACCAGAAGGGTTATCATGAATCAGCACCATATGCTAAATTCAACGAATTCAGGACCCAGTGCATGTCATATATAGCTCAGGCTGGAGGAAGGATCAAATATGGCCACTCGGAGGTGGGTAACTTCACCATTGACGAACTTGTATATGAGCAGAACGAGATCGAGTTCCTTCCTGTAAATGCAGAAGAAGCAGCCGACCAGCTCATGGTTGCAAAGTGGATAATCCGCAATCTTGCAAACAGTTACGGCTATGAAGTGACTTTCGCACCTAAGATTACTGCCGGCAAGGCTGGTTCAGGTCTGCATGTACACATGCGCATCATGAAGGATGGTCATAACTGCATGCTTGATAATGGAGTACTTTCTGAGACAGCCCGCAAGGCAATTGCCGGAATGATGGAACTTGCACCTTCGATCACTGCATTCGGAAACACCAATCCGACTTCATACTTCCGTCTCGTACCTCATCAGGAGGCACCTACGAATGTATGTTGGGGTGACAGAAACCGCTCGGTACTGGTTCGAGTACCGCTCGGCTGGGCTGCAAAGAGCGACATGTGCCGCATTGCTAACCCTCTTGAAGCAGACAGCAATTATGACACTTCGCAGAAACAGACTGTAGAGATGCGCTCACCGGACGGATCAGCAGACATCTATCAGCTCATGGCAGGTCTTGCGGTAGCGTGCCGCCACGGTTTTGAGATGGAGAATGCCCTCGAAACAGCAGAACAGACCTATGTGAACGTAAACATTCACCAGAAGGAGAATGAAGACAAGCTTAAGAATCTCGCTCAGCTTCCTGACAGTTGTGCAGCCTCAGCAGACTGCCTTGAAAAGCAGCGTGAGGTCTTCGAAAGATATAATGTATTCAGTCCATCAATGATTGACGGAATCATCAGAAAGCTCCGCTCATACGATGACAGGACCCTGCGTCAGGACATAGGTGATGACAGAGATCAGATGATCAAATTGGTGTATCGTTATTTCCACTGCGGATGATAAGGAAGATCTTCAGGAAATATGTAGTAGAAGCCCTGAGCCACATGGCTCTGGGCCTCTTCTGTTCACTCATACTCGGACTTATCCTGGGGCAGCTGGCCAAGATTCCTGGCCTGGATTTTCTCAATTTCATAGCTGAGGCGCTGTCTGCCTCGTCTCCTCTTGTCGGAGCATGCATAGGTCTGGCCATTGCCTATGGAATAGCCAAGGCACCTCTTGTAATCATTTCATCTGCCATAGTCGGAGCCTTGGGATATCAGTTCGGAGGCCCTGTAGGTTCATATCTTTCTGTGATCCTCGGTGCCGAGCTTGGCGGAAGGATATCAAAGAAGACACCGGTAGACATCATACTTACTCCGTTGGTGACAATAGTTGCAGGAGGACTCTTTGCAAGATACTGCTGCTCCCCTATCAACGGCTTCATGCTCTATCTCGGATCTGTCATCAACAGTGCCACCACACTCAGCCCATTCCTTATGGGAATCACAGTAGCAGTACTTGTGGGCTGTGCCCTTACACTGCCTATAAGCTCGGTAGCTATATGCGTGATGCTAGGAATAGACGGGCTTGCAGCAGGAGCCGCCACTGCAGGATGCTGTGCGCAGATGATCGGCTTCGCTGTCATAAGTTTCAAGGATAACGGAGTAGGAGGACTTATTTCACAGGGACTTGGAACATCCATGCTCCAGATTGGAAACATTGCACGCAAACCGCTGATCTGGCTTGCTCCGACCCTGACAGCAGCAATACTCGGTCCCGTTGCAACCTGCTGGCTGCAAATGACAAACAATTCACTCGGAGCAGGCATGGGTACAGCCGGTCTCGTCGGACCTTTGGCAACATACGCCACAATGAGCGCAGAAGCATCCGCTTCAGGACCTCTGGTCTTGAAGATCGTTATCCTTCATTTCATCGCACCGGCAGTAATCTGCCTTGCCATTCACTTTGTCATGAAACGTCTTGGCTGGATCAAGCCGGGCGACATGAAGTTATAGTCTTATAAGCTGCTGCCTCCTATAAAGCCGCGGAGCAGTGATGTAGAAGGTACTTCCTTGTCTGATACAGGATTGAAATAGCTCAGGAATTTCTTGAGTCTATGCGCCTCTGCGTACTCAGGACAGTTTCGTGGAACCGTCATCAGGATTCGCTCTGCATGTGCACGGATCACAGCAAACTCCACAAGATAGGCCGAATTGAAGAGGACATCGGCATTTTCCTGATATGGATAAATCCATTTTACCTCTGAACGACGTACGTTCGGCCAATGCATTATTGATTCACGGGCAGTGAAGGCACCCTTGTTGAAATCACGGACAATCCTTCGCAGAAGACGGTTGTCACTGGTCGGGATACAGTTATGATTGTCAAGAGAAATACTTGTAATCGTATTGATGAATATCCTGTACTTCGATGAGTCGTCTACCTGATCTGTCAGACGAGGATTAAGTGCATGGATACCCTCGATCAGAAGGACTGAACCTGGTTCTAGCTTGAGTTTCCTGCCGTTATATTCGCGAAGTCCTGTCACGAAATTATACTCCGGTACATCTACAGTCTCTCCTGCAAGGAGTTTCATGACATCAGACTGGAGATATGCATGATCTACAGTGTCGAAATTATCGAAATCAAACTCACCATTCGGAAGTCTTGGAGTATCAAGGCGATTGACAAAATAGTCATCAGTTGAAAACGATATCGGACGGATACCGCAAGCCTTGAGCTGAATACTGAGACGCTTGCAGAAGGTCGACTTTCCGCTGCTGCTCGGACCTGTTATGAGAACAAGCTTGAGAGGATTCTGTCCATCCGACATTCTGCGCTCGATTTCCTCCGCAATCTGAACGATCTTCTTTTCCTGAAGCGCCTCTGCAATCTTGATAAGGTCACTTGCTTCTCCCCTCTGGCATGCAAGATTCACATCACCTGCATTGTCAAGTCCCATGATCCTGTTCCACTTCAGGTTCTCAGAAAACACTTCAAAAGTCTTTGGCTGTTCAACGAAAGGAGCAAGTTCCTCAGGAGCATGACGGTTAGGGACACGGAGCAGAAGTCCGCCTCTATACATCGACAGATCCCAGACCTTCATATAGCCTGTGCTTGGAAGCATGGCCTCGTAGAAATAGTCCGGAGTTCCGTCAAGAGTATAATAGTTCACATATATGTCACCGGAGGTTTCGAGCAATCTGACCTTGTCTTCATATCCCAGACTACGGAAAAGTTCTATAGCCTTTTCCACCTGCACTTCATGACGACGGAAAGGCATATCAGCCTCAACGATATGACGCATCCTTTCTGTTATCTGTGCAAGATCCTCAGCAGTAATTTCAGTACCGTCACCTTTGTCAACAGTGCAGAAATAGCCCTTGGAAATAGGTCTTCTGATCACCACCTTGCATGACGGGAAGACATCCTTTGCAGCCTTACATAGCAGGAAACATAAAGAATTGCAATATACGCTTCGACCATCATAGGAAGTATAGTCCAGAAACTGTACCTTGCGGTTATTGAATGCACGGTATTTCAATCCCTGCAGGACATTATTGACTTTTGCCGCGAGTATCGGATATGGACGTTCGAATTCGAAACCTGAGAGCATATCAAGCAAAGTTGCGCCTTCAGGAAATGAGTTTTCTGTCTGAGAATTAAGACAATATATATTTACCATCGAATAAGGTTTTAGCTTGTTTACTACCTGACATCAAGAAGAGTGATGTCGAAGATGAGAGTTGAAAAGGCCTTGATAGCACCGGCAGGACGTGAGCCATAACCAAGATTATACGGGATGACCACTTCCCATCGTGAACCAGCAGGCATTTCCCTCATTGCCGTGATCCAGCCTGTAATGAGTTCATTGAGGCGGAATGTAGCAGGACGGCCTTTCTGTGTCTGATCGAAAACCTTTCCATTGATGAGCTTTCCGGTATAATAGACACTGACAAAACTCTTAGGTGAGGGCTTTGGTCCGTTCCCTTTTGTTATTTCACGGTACATCACACCGTTGAACATAATCTTGACCCCGGGTCTCTGGGCGTATTCCTGAAGAAATTCCTGATTCCTCAGCTTGTATGCATTATCTACTGGTGGCATATTTCAATAACAATCATGATAGTTACACAATCTTCAAAGTTAACACTTTTTTATGTAAATTTGCACAAAATAGCTTCCTACGATGAATAAAGTAAGATTTGGTGTAGTCGGTACCAACAACATCACCGACTGGGTCATTGCCGGCGGCAGACAGGACGAAAGATTCGAACTGACAGCGGTATGTTCAAGAACACAGGAGCGTGCTGATGAATTTGCAGCCAAGCACGGAATCCCCCACACCTTCACATCCCTTGAAGAAATGGCAAAGAGCGATGTGGTTGATGCCATATACATAGCCACTCCTAACTGTTGCCATGCAGAGCAGTCCATCCTGTGCATGAACCACGGAAAGCATGTTCTTTGCGAAAAGCCTTTCGCCTCGAATGCGAAGGAGGTACGCAACATGATCGAGGCTGCCAGAAAGAACAATGTGACATTGATGGAAGCAATGATTTCGACATTCAATCCTAACTTCATCATAGCAAGGGAGCATCTCGACAAGCTCGGCACCATACGCAGATATTTCGCGAGCTATTGTCAGTACTCATCGAGATACGACAAGTTCAAGGAGGGTGTCATCCTCAATGCCTTCAAGCCCGAGCTATCTAACGGAGCGGTCATGGATATCGGCATATACACGATCTACCCTATGGTGGCACTTTTCGGAAGGCCGAAGAGCGTAGAGGCTCAGGGCGTGGTTCTCAGCAGCGGTGTGGATGGTCAGGGAGCAGTCAACTTCGGATATGAGGGGATGAACGCGACTGTATTATATTCAAAGATTGCCAATTCCTTCCTCCCGACCGAGATTGAAGGTGAGGCAGGCAACCTTATCATAGACCAGATCCATATCGCCAACAAGGTTGATTTCGTACCTCGAGTACCGACCGGTCAGGGACAAGCGCAGAAGGACACAAGAACGCCTGTCGGAACTGAGCTTGACCATAGCGTATATTACTACGAGATGAAGGAATTCATCGACCTTGTGCTGGAAGGCAGAAAGGAATCATCCGTGAACACTTGGGACAATTCCCTCGCGACAATAGAGATCATAGACGAAATCAGAAGACAGCTTGGAGTAACATATCCGGCTGATAACAAATAAGATATACATGAACAATCTTCCTAAAGACCCGATCATGCTGATGAGCGTGATCAACATGAAGCTCAGAGACTTCTACCCTTCCCTGGATGCCCTCTGCGAGGACATGGACCTGGACAGAAGCGAACTGGAGGAAAGCCTCGGCAAGGCAGGATTCGAATACAACGAAAGCCAGAACCGTTTCTGGTAATCCACATCCACACAATTATGCTTCAAGCGGCATACTCCGTACACCATAAACTATAGGGATATGAATAGATTTATACTTTGCATGCTGGCTATACTGACAATGGCAGCCTGCTCAAAGAATGAGGATATTGGCCAGGAAAACAACAACGAGTCTTCCAAGCCGGCACAGATTACACTTGATGCCAGTTCAGCAGACTTTGCTGCTGAAGGTGGTTCAAGCACCGTCAGCTTCACGTCTTCCGCGAAGTGGACAGCTGAGCTAGTAAATGACCGTGCAGACTCATGGTGCGACATAGACCCGAAAAGTGGGCCAGAGGGTAATGCCAAGATCACAGTAACGACCAAGCCAAACGAGACTCCCGACAATCGTTCTGCATCGATTCTCATCAAGGCTGGAAGTGCATCCAAAACCATAATCGTATCCCAAAAGCAGAAAGATGCGCTGACTGTCACCGCCTCAAAATTTGAGATCGGATCAGAAGGTGGCGAAATTGCTGTCGAGGTAAAGGCTAATATAGATTTCGAATATTCTATTGAAGAGTCTGCCAAAGAATGGATTGAATACACAGCTACCCGAGCGCTAAAGACATCAAGCCTCGTATTCTATGTAAAGGAGAACAACAATCCAGAAAAACGTGAAGCGAAGATTCAGATCAAAAGTGGTGACTTTAACGAAACAGTCAGCATATATCAAGCAGGAAGTACTCCAAGCATAATCCTTACTCAAAACGAATATACCATCCCTTCCGCAAGCGAGACTATAGCTGTGGAAGTTAAGAGTAACGTAGATGTTCAGGTAGAAATTCCTGCCGGTGTAGAGTGGATCACAGAAAACAGGACACGTGCATTCTCTACCAACACATATTATTTCACTATTACTGAGAATGAGACATATGATCCTCGTACTGCTGAGATCAGCTTTACAAATACCGAGAATGGTCTTTGTGAAACAATCAAGGTGACTCAGGTCCAGAAAGATGCCATTGTGCTTGCTGCATCAGAGTATGATTTTGACGTATCAGGTGGCGAGCTGGATTTTGAGATCCAGACCAATGTAGAGATTTCCGTATCTGTTTCAGATGGAGACCATCAGTGGATCCAACAGATTACAACACGCGGTCTAGAAACTAAATCCTTGCATTTCAACATTTCAGCACACACAGCAGAAAATGATAGAGAGGGTACGATTACGTTATCAGGTGGTAATGCCATCCAGACTATCAGGATAAAGCAGAAAGGTCTGGGAGATTATCTAGAAAAACAGCGTGCTGCATTGATTGACTTATATAATGCTACAGGCGGAGATAATTGGACAGATAACACCAACTGGTGCTCTGATAAACCTGTCAGTGAATGGTATGGCATTGGAACTGATGAAGCAGGTAGAGTATACTTTCTGGCTTTAGGAAACAATAATCTTACAGGAATTCTGCCGGAATCTATAGGCGATTTAGTTGGACTCACATCTTTATCTGCAGATCTTAATAATCTCAAGGGAAACATTCCTGAAAGTATAGGAAATCTGGTGAATTTAGAGTTTTTATCATTAGGCATGAACAAGCTTAGTGGCAAAATTCCAGAATCTATCGGTAATTTGACAAAGCTGATTTATCTTATTATAGACTATAATGAAATCAGCGGCAGTATCCCGGAATCTATCGGTAATTTAAGGGAGCTGACAAATATTCATTTAGAGGAAAATAATCTCAGCGGAAGCATTCCTGAATCTATAGGTAAGCTGACAAAATTGGGAACTCTTGCTTTTTCAGGTAA
>JAEIGA010009060.1_pt1 | contig 15055 bp, 8 predicted proteins | sample 9270691 | NCBI WGS metagenome assembly JAEIGA01 (sample SAMN17057246, study PRJNA624740) | gut metagenome | biome: biome; isolation source: fecal sample | host: Bos grunniens | place: China: Xizang | collected 2019
CAAATTCCTCAACAACGCCTTCATAATTATTAACAATATCATATCCAGCATCATGAATATGACAAGTATCTAGGCATACTCCAATTCTAGATTTATCTAATATTAAATCAATGATAGCTGCAACTTCTTCGAAAGTTCTTCCACATTCTGTGCCTTTTCCAGACATTGTTTCAATTAATATTTTTGTTTTAGAAAAGCTTGTATTTTGAATGATTAAATTTATACCTTCTGCAATTCTTTTTATTCCGTATTCAGACCCCATTCCAACATGAGCACCAGGGTGAAGCACGATTTTTGTAAACCCAAGTCGAGATGATTGTTCAACTTCTTGAGATAAAAATCTTACTGCAAAATCAAATTTAACCGGATCACTTTGTCCAAGGTTTACAATATAAGGAGCATGAACAACAACATCAGAAGTATCAATTCCATTACTGTTTGCAAACTCAAGTGCTTCATGAGCTCTTTGACTTGCAAGAGGTTTTCTAAATGTATTTTGTGGTGCTCCTAAATAAATCATAAAGCAATTAGCACCATATGCTACAGCTTCTTTAGCGCTACCAAGTAGCATTAAATCACCACTATTACCAACGTGACATCCAATCTTTAACATTATTTGCCTCTTTCTTTGCGTGCTTTTTGTCGATATATTTCTTGTATACGTTCTTTTTTCACTTTTTTAATTGTTTTTTCGATTAGTTCTTTTCTTTTTTTCTTATAACCTGGTTTAACTTTTTTTGGCACAGGTATTTTTTTATGAACCTCTTCTTCAATCATAACAGTTTTACTTTTCTCAGTAGATTTTCTTAAAATTTTAGCATCAACAAATTCGCCATTAACAATTTTTAATACAGTCGTTTTAAGTCCTTTTGCTTGAAGATTTTTAATATATTCATCATCCTCATATGCATATAAACTATATGCATTACCAGTTTGGTCAAATCTAGCGGTTCTTCCTGTTCTATGAATATAGAATTCAATATCATTTGGTAAGTCAAAATTAATTACATGGCTTACTCCTTGAATATCAATACCACGTGCCGCAATATCACTTGCAACAACATATTGAAATTCTAAGTTATGAATTCTTCTAATCATTTGTTTTCTAATTCTATCTTCCATTGCACCGTGAAGTTTACCAACGCGGTATCCATCATTTGCAAGGTTCATAGCAAGCTCATCAACATTTTCTTTTGTATTTGCGAAGATAATCGCAAGGTAAGGATTAATTGTATTAAGAAGTTCTTTTAAAACGTCATATTTATTTTTAGCCTTACAAGGAACCATTATATGATTAATATTACCATGAGTTAATTTTTCTTCTTTTATGCTAATACTCTTAACACGGCTTAAATATTTATTTAAAAATATTCTAAGTCCTTTGGGAATTGTTGCACTAAAGATTAAGAATTGCGGTTCTCCTTGAATTTTACCAATTAGTTTATCAACTTCAATTAGTTCTTTTTGATCAAAAATCATATCAGCTTCATCAATAACAATTTGTTTAGCTGTATGAACTTTTAATACATTTGAATTAATTGCAAGATCACTAATTCTTCCGATTGTCCCAACAACAATTTGTGGTTGATTTTTTTCAAATCTTTTAATTTCTGCTTCTCTATCAGCTCCACCTATAATTCTTGCAACATTAATTGTTTCTTTATATTTTACAAGTTCAACTAAGCAGTTATATAGTTGAGTTGCAAGTTCTCTTGTAGGAGAAATAATGATTGTTTGGACTTCATTTAAACTTTCATCTAAGTTTTCTAAAATTGGTATTAAAAATGAATGTGTTTTCCCACTCCCTGTTGCGCTTTCAACTACTAAACTTTCACCTGTTAAAGCACGAGGAATTACTAAATCTTGAATTTTCGTAGGAGCATTAAAACCAATATTTTTAAGTCCTAAATTAATATATTCTTTTAAATGAAATTTATTAAATTCAAACATTACTTTTCACCTACTTCCTTTGCGTATATTTTTCCATTTTCAATACTTGTTAAAGTTACATTAACAAGTTTATTAATATAATTTTTATCAGATTTAAAATAAACATCTAAATAATTTGATGTATAACCTCTATAAAAACCATTTTTAACGTTTTCAACTAACACTTCTAAATTTTTACCAATAAATTTTCTTTCATATTCTTCTTTTAATTCTCTTGAAAGAGTAAGAAGTTCTGTAGTTCTTTCTTTTTGAACTTTAGGATCTAAATGGCCATCCATTAAATCTGCTTTAGTTCCTTTTCTTCTAGAGTAAGGGAAAATATGCATATCTGAATAAGCAACACGTTTAATAAATTTTTTCGCTTCTTCGAATTCTTCTTTTGTTTCTCCAACAAATCCTGATAAGAAATCTGAAGTTATTGAAACATCATCAAACATACTTCTAATTTTATCTACTTTTCCAATATATTCTTTAACACGATATTTTCTATTCATTCTTTCAAGGACGCTATCACATCCTGCTTGAGCAGGAATATGAAAATGTTTTGCCACACGAGGTTCGTACTTTTTCAAAGTATTTAGAAGTTCATCCGTAATTTCCATAAGTTCAATTGAAGAAATTCTTAAACGGTAAAGGTTTGTATTTTCCATAATAAGAGAAACTAGTTTTGCAAGATTCATATCAGTTAAATCACGTCCATATGCACCTGTATTTATACCTGATATAATAATTTCCTTTGTTCCTTTTTCAACCAGAGAGTTTATCTCATCAATTACAAAAAGTGGATTTCTACTACGTATTTTGCCTCTAGAATAAGGAATAGCGCAATAGCTACAATAGTTTTCACAACCTTCTTGAATTTTTACAAATCCTCTTGTATGAGTTTTTAAATCGTCTACTTTTAATTCTTCAAAACATTTTACTAAGAAAATATCTTCAACGATATTTTTCTTTTCCTTATTATATATAAAATCATTTACAAGCTCATAAACTTGCAAACGGTTTGAAGTACCTATAACAATATCAGCAATATTAATTGCTTCTTCACTATGAAGTTGAGTATAGCATCCCATTGCACAAATTATTGCATTTGGATTTTTCTTTCTTGCATTTCTTATTACTTGTCTACTCTTTTGATCAGACATTGATGTTACTGTGCATGTATTAATAATAACAACATCAACATTATCCGAAGAAGAAAACTCCCATCCTTTTTTTATTAAGTAATTAATTAAAGCTTCACTTTCATAACTATTTACTTTGCATCCTAGCGTTAATACATTAAATTTTAACATATTATGCCTCCAATTCATATCCAATTACTGACATAATATATACTGGTGCAAGTTCTGTTCTTAAGATTCTAGTTCCAAGTGATACTTTGATAAAACCAGTTTCTTCGAGTAATGCAAGTTCTTTTTCGCTAATGCCGCCTTCAGGACCTATTAAAATACAAATACTATTATATTTATTATTTTGAAGAACTTTCTTTAAAGTTTCTTCTGGATTTGTATTTTCATATGCAACTAATAGTAAATCATATTTAGATGATTCTTTTAAAAAGTTTTTGAAGCTTATTGGATTTGATACATTTAATAAAGCTGTTCTATGTGATTGTTCACAAGCTTCTTTTGCAATTTTATTTAAGCGAATCATCTTTTTATCTAGTTTATCATCATGAAATTTCGCATTACATCTTTCCATTTCAACTGGTTGATAAAGGGAAGCACCAAGCGCTGAAACTTTTTCAATTGTTTCTTCCATTTTTTCTTTTCTAATTATTCCATGAGCTATAGTAACACTAACGGGTAGTTCTTTTTTCTCATTAAGTTTTTCTTTAATTTCTAAGACAACTTCATTTTTTGTAATATCAGTAATAGTTGCGACAACTGATATATTACCATCACATAGGTAAACATTATCGCCTTGTTTCATTCGCATTACTTTTGTAATATGATAGTAGTCATCATTAGAAATTGTTATATTTTGATTTTCAATAATTTTTTCGACAAAATATCTTTGCATATTATCACCTATTTATTTATTATATCATAAATTTTAAATTTTAGCAAAATATTTAACTAAATAGGAAAAAGGTGGTACCTAAGTACCACCTATATTTTTAAAGGTTTATGACAAATCTTTTAAATATTTCTTTTCCCCTAATATTTTTTTATTATTTCCAAGTAGCAACTAAATTTAAATCGCCTTTTGTAGTTTCAGTAATACCAGCAAATGCTTGACCATTTAAAGTCCAACCAGCAAATGTAGCACCTTCTTTAACAGGAGTAGGTAATTGAGTAGCAACACCATATGCATATTCAGTAGGAGCAACTACAGGAGTTCCTAATGATGCAGGCATTGAATCTTTATAATCACCGAAATTAACTTGTGAGAAGTCATAACTTACAGGCCATTTTTCTTTAATTGTTGCATAAACGAAACCATGAATATTTGATCTTAAAACAGTACTATTTGATAAATCAGCACCAGATACGCTTGCAACGTAATCATACATCCATTTCCATTTAGCTGAATAAGTTTCATGAGATAAGAAGAATGCAGGAATATTATCTCTTTGAGCATATGAAATACCAAAGAAGTCTGTTAAGTGTTCTTCTTTTTGGTCAACTGGATCAATTGATTCAAGTTTTTGACCTAAGCTTTGTAAATATGCAGTCATATCAGCTAAGAATGCAGCTTTCATTTCTTCATGAGAATTTAATGGAGAAGTACCCCATTCACCACCAGCAAGATCAAATGTTAATGCATATGCAGCTTTTGGTTCTTCTTCAGGTTCTTCAGGTTGAACAGGAGCAAATGCAGCTTCATAACGGTTTGCTCTATCTTCTTCACTTGAAGCAACTGTAGCATCAGCTGTAACACCTGTACCAGTTAATGTAGCAGGAGCAGCAGCTTCAACGTTACCTTGTGTTAAATATAAGTTTTCATCAAATACAACGTTATTAGTTGCAGTTGGGTGAACATATAAAGTTACATCGTTAAATGTATTATATTTAACAACTGAAGCTTCAGCAGAACATTCGAAGTATCCTGGAGTATTTAATGAATCACCATTAAATACGTTATTATAAGCTTCTAAAGCACCAAATCTTACACGGAATAAAGCAGCAGCAGCATTAGTAACAGCACCGCAAGTTGAACCATCAACTACGTTACCAACTAAAGTAGTTTTGCTAATAGCTTTTGTTACCCATAAAATGAATTGACCAATAGTATGAATATGACAATTTTCAATATTTAATGTCATACCAGCTGATGAACCTTGGAATTTAAGTAATGTGTTAGTATCAGATAATACACAGCTTCTGAATACTAATGTTTCAATGCTACCACCATCTTGGAATGTAACACCAGAAACACCAGCACCGCCGCCTGTACCTTTAACATGAACACCATTGAATTCAATGTTTTTAGCAGCTAAGTTACCAGCAACGTCTTTTGCAACTGCGATTACAGCTTCTTCAGCTTTGAATTCAGCTGGAGCTAAGTTAGCATTAGGACCTTCAATAACAACACTCTTATTGATTACTACTGATAATGCATATTCGCCAGCAGCAAGAACAATTTTTGTTCCATCTTCAACGCCTTGAACAGCTTCATCAAGTGTAGCATAATCTTTGCCTTCACCAACGTAAGCTACTTTTTCTTCAGGTTGTTCAGGTTGTTCTGGTTGTTCAGGTTGTTCTGGTTCTTCTGTTTGGATTTTGTTCCATTTAGCAGTTAATGTTAAATTACCAGTTGTACCAAGAGCAATTTCTTTAACTTCAGTTTCACCATCGAACCAACCTAAGAATTCATAACCTTCTTTAGTTGCAGGAGCTAAAACGATTGGTAATGATTCGCTTGTGTATTCAGCAGGATTGCCTTGAGCTTCTCCACCATCTAATACATAAGTGATTGTATATTTTTGAACTTCTTCCCAAACTGCAGTATAGATTACTGTTACAGGAGTAGTTTCATTATCTGATTCTACAATCCATTCAGCAAATTTATAACCAAGTTTAGCAGGGATAAGTTTTAATACTTCTACGTAATCAGTTACGTCAACACCTGGAACTTGTCCTTCTCTCCAGTCACCACCGTTAAGAACGAATAAGATATATTGAGTTCCACCATCGATTCTTTGGTCTTCCCATTTAGCTGTTAATTCATAAGCTTGATCAGCAGTGAATGCTTCAACTTTTTCACCAGCAGCATTATACCAACCTAAGAATTCATGATATTTCTTAACAGGAGTAGGAATAACAACTTGTCCATAAGTGCCTTCTACAAATTCAGCAGCGCCTTCTTTACCAGCTTCCCAAGCACCACCTTCAAGGTTCCAAGTTAATGGATATTTAACAACTTCACGCCATTTAGCAACTACTGCTAAATCACCAGTTAAACCAGCAGCAATTTCAGTAACTTGAACATCACCAATGTACCAACCTAAGAATACATAACCTTCTTCAGCAAGTTCAGGTAATGCAATTGCACTTGATTCAATGTTATAAGTAGTAGGTAAACCACAGTAATTAAACATAGCGTTACTTATAGCAGCATCACCATAGTTAGCAGTTTTGTAGTTAGCATTTTTAGTATATTGAGTTTGACCAACCCAACCTCTTAATTCATAAGCAATACTGTAAATGTAGTTACTATTTGCAGCATTTAATTCTTTTTGTGAATTATATTTATTGAAATCTTGATAAGCTTTTTTATTAGCTGAACCAGCATATTCTGCAATGTAATCAACTAACCAAGCCCATTTAGCTCTGTATTCAGCATTGTATAAGAATAATGATGCATCACTAATTTGTGACCATGATCCAAGAGCAGCAAATTCAGCAGGAGTTAAAGCTTTATTTCTAGCTTTGTTATAGTCAGCTACGAAATCAGCGATAGCTTCTTCAACTGTTGCATAACCAGGTAATTTACCATGAGCAGATGTATAAGTGATATTGTAATTGATGATTTCCCATTTAGCTGTTAAATCAACATTACCAGTAGAACCTTTAGCGATAACTTCTACTTTTTCACCAGCAGCATTATACCAACCTAAGAATGCATAACCTTTTTCTTCAAGAACAGGTAATACGATATCTTTAGATTCAACATTGTATGAATTATCGATACCACAGAAATCGAACATTGAAGCTCTTACAGCAGCATCAGCATAATCAGCAGATTTGAAGTTAGCATTTTTTGTATATTGAGCTTGACCAACCCAACCTCTTAATTCGTAAGCGATTGAATAAATATGGTTACCACTTTCAGCATTTAATTCTGATTGTGAATTATATTTATTGAAGTTTGTCCAAGCTTTCTTGTTAGCTGTACCAGCAACTGATGCAATATAATCAACTAACCAAGCCCATTTTGCTCTATATTCAGCAGAATATAAGAATTTAGAAGCATTACCAATTTCGCCCCATGAACCAAGTTCTGCAAATGATTGAGCAGTATGAGTTTTACCTTGAGAAGCATTGTAATCAGCTAAGAAATCAGCGATTGCATCTTCAGCAGTTGCATAACCACCTAATGTACCATGTGCAGTTGTATAAGTGATTGTGTAGTTAACGATTTCCCATTTAGCTTCAACAGCTACATTACCAGTAGAACCTTTAGCTACTTTTTCAACTTTTTCTTCACCAGCGTACCAACCTAAGAATGTGTAACCAACTTTTGAAGGGTTAGCAAATACGATTTCTTCGCTTTCAATTGTGTATACACTTGGTAATACATAACCAGCTTCGAACTCAGCACCTTCGATACCAGCAAATGAAATTGAATATTCATTAATTTGCCATTTAGCAGTTACTTCATAATCACCTAAAGTACCAGCAGGAATTGCTTCAACTTTTTCACCAGCTGCATTATACCAACCTAAGAAAGTATAACCAACTTTTGAAGCTTCTTTAAGTGGTAATGGTAATGTAAGTGCATTATAACCAACAGGGTTTTCAGCATGATTTTGACCACCATCTAAGTTATAGATAATTGCGAAGTCTGATTCTTCAACTTTAACTTCGAATTCATAAGTTTCAGATTCTTCATAGTCAGCAACTTTAACTTCGAATTTAGCTGTACCAACTGCAACAGCAGTAATTTCGTTACCAGCAACAGTAGCGATTTCTGGAGTTAATGCAGTAATAGTATAAGTAGCTTCTGTTAAGTTATTGCCTAATGATACAGAAACAACTTGAGTATCATTTTTAAGCATTGCTGCTTCAAAATCTAATACTGGTTGTGGTAAAGATGCTTTGATAACTCTAACTGTAGTTTTATCAAAAATGATGTCTCTGTTAGCCCATTCAACTTTAATAGTTGCTTCGCCCATTGCGACAGGAACTAAAACACCATCAACAACTTTAACAACATTTTCATCACTACTTGTGTAAACTAATTCAACGTCACCAACTTGTGATGATTTAATGATTGTAGGTTCAATTAATTTAGTTTCATTTAATCTGATTTCATATTCTTCTTCTGCAAAACGAATACGAACAGAATTTTCTGGAGTAGAACATCCAACTAAACCAAAAGCAACACCAACAAGCATAATAAATAATAAAATTTTCTTATTTAGATTTGACATTGTGTTCTCCTTTTTGTTTATATTTAGTTTTACAACTTATTATATCATTTTTTAATATCTTTTGCAAGCGTTTTTCATATTTTAATAACTTTTTTTATTTTTGATTTGTAGCAAGTCTTCCTGGAATAACAGTTGATAATGTAACTGATTCTTTAATACCATCTTTTTCAACTGTAATTGTATAAGTAACAGAACGAGAAAGAGGAGCTTGTTTTAATACTTTACCATTACTTCCAATGAAATCTTCATTGTCAGAAGAAATAGAAATTTTGTATCCAGCATACTCACTTCTGATCTTGTATTCTACTTCGACCATATCGATAAACATATCCCACATATCTGCATGCAGCATAGTTGCTGGACAATCTTTTCCGCTAAAGAAATGGTGAGGTTTTACATCATCAATTGTTAAGTTGTTATCATATAAAAGTTTTGCAACTAATTTAGCATTCTTTTGCCATGTATAATAAATATCACTATTTTTATTTACACACATTTCAATACCGATAGCATTACAGTTACCACCACCGTTTGAAATCTTATCATATGTGTCATTGAAATAAGTTTTTCCAATATAATATTTACCATCTTGTAAAACAACTCTAATACCAAAATCATTGATATCTTCAGTTTTTGCAATACGAGATGCGCCATTACTTTCTATTTTTGGAGCTGCAACTTTTGTTTTTGCACCATCTAAAACATAATAACCATCTGTAGAAATTGTTACTACAGGATATTTATTAGTACCAGTTACACCAGAATCATATAGTTCATATGGTCTTGTTCCATCACCTGCATGGTGTGCTTTTTCATTATCAGGAATTTGATGATAAATTCCATCATTACCAACACTATAATGCCATGATGTTCCGCCACCACCTTGGTTAACGTAGTTAGCATGACTCTTAGCATTAGCACTTTCTGCCCCTGATGCAGTATCATGAACAGTTATATAATGTTTTTTATAAATATCACCAGGACGATTAGATTGGCTTAATGATGTCATTTGTTCAACAATATTTAGATCTTCAAATAAATAAAGTGATACACCACTATACATGTATGTTGTATAGTTACCTTGATATGCTACTACTGTAATTTTCTTTGTGACAATTTCATTTATTGCGATTGATTTTAAATAGTCTAGTAGTTCACCAGTCTTATTTAAGTTCTCATCAATTGATACACAGATAGACATATTGACTTCAGGCATGTGTTTTAGATAAGCGAATATTTCCGCAACTCCATTAGTAATACCTGTTACAACACCATCGCTATCAACGCTTGCAATGTTTGTATTTCTACTTTCCCAAACTATTTCTTGCATAGCCTCTGGAACATTAATTAGTTCAAAATCAACACCTAATGTTTGACCAGGTTCAATTGCACTTGTATTTTCAAAACGAAGTTCAAGTCTACTTCTTTCAATAATTACACGTAAAACTAAGTTACCTTTTGTACCTTCTGGAACTACTGTAACAAGGTTTTCAACAGTATAATCATCGGCAACAGGATTAATTTGCCAACCGAAAAATGCATATCCCGGACAATCAAATGTTGGTAAAACAATTGGTAGATCACTATTTTTATATTCTGTTGGGAAGTCACCATCAACATATTCTAAGTATTCATCAGATACTTCATATGTGATTTTATATACAACTTCTTCAACAGTTATATCTAAACTATATTCAAATCCACTTGCAGTTTTAACAGTAATTGTTGCAGTGCCGTGACTTTCAGCTTTTAATTTATTTGTTGAATTTACTGAAATTATTTCAGGATTTGAAGAAGTGATTTCATATTCTTCTTTTGCAGTTTCTGGTTTAAATTTAACAGATACACTTTGAGAATTACCTTGTTTCATACTATTAAACGCTAATACTTTTATTTCAGGTTTAACATTTACATTAACAGCAATCTTATTACTTTCATTTTCTAATGTAATAGTTGTTGAACCGATATCATTAATAGCAAAATTATTATCTGTTTTAGTAAGAACTAAAGAGTCTTCACAAGAAACATTAAACATTTGTCCTTCTAAAGATATACTATATTTTTCTTCACACTCTTTAATAAAACTATCTACTGTAATAGGTTCTTCTGATGTGTAAAGTATATCTAAATCAACAGAATATTCATTAACAACTGTTTCTTCTGGATTATTATTTGGATTATTTTCTCCTGGATTATTTCCGTTTGAAGAATTGTTTTTATTACATGATGTTAATACAATAAGTGCAAATAATGCAATAAAACATAAAACAATATTTCTTATTTTTTTCATATTTCCCTTCTCTTTTCTTTATAATATAACTTATTATATCACATTTACGCTTTATGCAAGTTTAAAACGATAAAAAACCTGTCAAAATGACAGGTTTATTTTTTAGGTTTAAAGAAATTTTTAATCTTATCAAAGATTTTATTTCCTTTTGTTTCATCAGTTTTAGCAAGATCATTAAATAAATCTTTTTGTTTAGATGAAAGATTTGTTGGTGTAATAATTTTTGCAATAACGTATTGATGACCAGTTCTATTGTTGACTTTACTTGCAATACCTTTACCTGAAAGTTTGAACTTAGTACCATGTTGTGTACCAGCCGGAACCTTTAATACAACAGCACCAGATAAAGTTTTTACTTCTAGAGTTGTACCAAGCGCTGCTTGAGAGAAAGTAAGTGGTAATTCAACATAGATGTCATTGCCATCTCTTTCGAAGACTTCATGTTTTTTAACATTAACTTTGATTAATAAATCCCCACTAGGTCCACCATTTAGACCTGCTTCTCCTTCGCCAGATACTCTTAAAGTTTGTTCATCATCAATACCAGCTGGGATATTAACATTAATTTCTTTAGAAACTCTTGTTCTACCAGCACCAGCACATTTTTCACAAACTTTTTTAATTTTTTTGCCAGTTCCTTTACAATCAGGACATGTTGTTTCGGTTCTAAAACGGCCAAATAATGTTTGTTGATCAACAACAGTTCTTCCAGTACCACCACATCTAGGACAAGTTACAATATCACTATGTGAGTGTGCACCAGTACCACCACATTGAGTACATTCATCTAATTTATTAAGTTTAACTTTTTGTCTTGTACCAAAAGCAGCTTCTTCAAAAGTAATAGTAACTTCTTGATAGATATCTCTACCTTGTTTTTTCGCATTAGCAGTTTGCGTTCTTCTGCCTCCGCCAAAGAATGAACTGAAAATATCTTCAAAACCGAAGCCATCAGCACCGCCAAAGCCACTGCCGCCGCCTTGGAATCCGTTCATATCTTCAGTACCGAATCTATCATAATTTTCTTTTTTTGCAGGATCACTTAAACAGTCGTATGCAACTTGGATTTCTGCAAATTTTTCTGTAGCATTAGGATCAGTGCTTACATCAGGATGATATTGTTTTGCAAGCTTACGATAAGCTCTTTTAATATCTTCCTGACTAGCATCTTTTGAGACTCCTAAGACTTCATAATAATCTCTCTTATTAGCCATATTTTATCTCAGATTAGAAAAATTATTACTTAATGTCTTCGTAATCTGCTTCTACTGTATTATCGTCTTCTTTAGTTTGTTCATTTGAACCAGCTTCTTTAGCTTGTTGTTCTTTTTGAACTTTTTCGTAAGCTTTAACAGCAATACCTTGTGCAGCTTTTTCTAATGCTTCTTTCTTTGTTTTAATTGCTTCTAAATCTGTACCTGCTAAAGCGTCTTGTAAATCTTTTTTAGCAGCTTCAACTTGTGTTTTTTCTTCTTCAGTTACTTCTGCACCTAAATCAGCAATTGATTTATCTACTGCAAAAATAATTTGTTCACATTGGTTACGTAAATCAGCTTCTTCTTTTCTAGCTTTATCGCTTGATGCGTTTTCTTCAGCTTCTTTAACCATACGATCAATTTCTTCTTCAGATAATCCAGAACCACCGCTAATAGTGATTGTTTGTTGTTTACCTGTACCTAAATCTTTTGCACTAACGTGTACGATACCATTAGCATCAATGTCGAATTTAACTTCGATTTGAGGAACACCACGAGGAGCAAGAGGAATACCAGTTAATTGGAAACGGCCTAAAGTTTTATTATCTTGAGCCATACTTCTTTCGCCTTGTAATACGTGAATTTCAACACCTGGTTGGTTATCAGCAGCTGTTGAGAAAATTTGTGATTTAGTTGTAGGGATAGTTGTATTTCTTGGAATTAATACAGTACTTACACCACCTAATGTTTCAATACCAAGTGAAAGTGGAGTAACGTCTAATAATAATACGTCTTTAACGCTACCTGATAATACACCACCTTGAATAGCTGCACCCATAGCAACTACTTCATCAGGGTTAATACTACGGTTAGGTTCTTTATTTAATTCTCTACGAACTAATTCTTGAACTGCAGGAATTCTTGTAGAACCACCTACTAATAATACTTGATCAAGTTCAGATGCGCTTAATTTTGCATCTCTTAAAGCTTGACGAACAAGTTTAATTGTTTCATCTAAACGACCTCTAATTAATTCTTCAAATTTTGCTCTTGATAAAGACATTTCAAAGTGAACTGGATTATTATCTTCATCAATACAAATAAATGGTAAATTAATATCAGTTTTTGTAACACCACTTAATTCTTTTTTAGCTTTTTCAGCAGCTTCTCTTACACGGTAAGCTGATGATCTAACTTTAGATAGATCCACACCAGTAGCAATAAAGAATTCATCCATTAAATGTTTCGCAACAATATTATCAAAGTCATCACCACCTAAATGGTTGTTACCTGCTGTTGATAATACTTCAAAAGTACCATCCGCAAGTTGTAGGATAGATACGTCAAATGTACCTCCACCTAAGTCATATACTAAAATAGTTTGTTCTTTATCTTTTTTGTCTAATCCATATGCAAGTGCTGCAGCTGTTGGTTCATTAATAATACGTTTTACTTCTAAACCAGCAATTTTACCAGCATCTTTAGTTGCTTGACGTTGAGAGTCATTGAAATATGCAGGAACAGTAATAACTGCTTCTGTTACTTTTTCACCAAGATATGCTTCTGCAGTTGCTTTTAAGTTTTGAAGAATCATTGCAGAAATTTCTTGTGGTGTATATTTTTTACCATTTACATCTACTTTGTAACTTGTTCCCATTTCTCTTTTGATTGAAGAAATAGTATTAGGATTAGTTGCCGCTTGACGACGTGCAACTTCACCAACTTGAATTTCACCATCTTTAAATGCAACAACAGATGGAGTTGTTCTTAAACCTTCTGGATTAGCAATAACTTTTGCTTCTCCACCTTCCATAACTGATACACATGAATTTGTTGTACCTAAGTCAATACCAATAATTTTTGCCATAATTTATATACCTCTTTCTATTTAAAAATCTATAATTATTTACTTACTTTTACCATGCTAGGTCTTAAAACACGATCTTTATACATGTAACCTTGCATAACCACTTCTACAACTTGACCTTCTTCCACCCCTTCAACTTCTATAGTCTCAATAGCTTGGTGGATATTAGGATTAAATTTTTCACCTAAATCTTTAATTTTTTGAACACCATAATCGCTCATTACTTGTTGTAATTGCATATTAATCATTTTGAATCCTAATAAATATTTTTTTAATAATTCATCTTCAGTGTTACTACTTACTGCTTTATCAAAAATATCTATTACATTGATCATATCCGATAATAAAGTTTGATTAGCATATTTTCGATCTTTAATTCTTTCATCGTTTGTTCTTCTTTTAAAATTTTCAAGTTCAGCACGATCAAGTAACATTTCATTTTTTACATTTGCAAGTTCTAATTCTAAGTTTGCGATTTGTTCTTTTAATTCTTTTATTTTCTTTTTTTCTTTTACAGGTTTTTCGTCTGTTTCATTAATTTGTTGAATCTCTTCTTCAACTTCTTCTGTTTTAGATTCAACTACTTCTTCAAGTTCGTCTTTTTCTTCTTCGCGGTATCTATTGTTTTCCACCATTTCACCTCTTTTACATTATGTTTTTAATGTTCTTTGCAATATACTCAAGAAGTGGAATTATCTTCGAATATTCCATTCTTGTTGGCCCAAAAATCGAAATTGCACCTTTATGTCCATTACTACTTTCATAAGGTACAGTAATAACAGTACAATCTTGCAATGCTTTAATTTCATTTTCTTGACCAATTCTAACGCTAATTCCAGAATCGTCAAGTTTTACAACTTTTAAAATTTCTTTCTTTTCAATTGCATCAAATAAATCTTTAACTTTATCAATATCTTGGAATTCAGGTTGTCTTAAAATATTTGATTGACCTGAAATATGATATTTATCTGCAGCCATTTCTTGGAAAGCCGAAACAATTGCATTAACTAGATCTTCACGATATCTCATGAAATCCATAATTTCTTCATTGTTTAGTTCGTCTTTTAATTTTTGATCAATTTCACTAACATAACAATTATGTAAAATTTCATCTAAAATATTGACAACTCTTTCAATTTCTTTAAAACTTA
>JAEIGA010009061.1_pt1 | contig 15054 bp, 12 predicted proteins | sample 9270691 | NCBI WGS metagenome assembly JAEIGA01 (sample SAMN17057246, study PRJNA624740) | gut metagenome | biome: biome; isolation source: fecal sample | host: Bos grunniens | place: China: Xizang | collected 2019
AATTGTAGGTATAGAGTTTTGCAAAATTGATTCAAACGGCAGGTTAAAACTACCTGTTGCTTTGAAGAAGCAGCTTATTACCTCTGATGATACAAGGTTCGTTCTCAGAAAAAGCATTTACGATTCGTACTTGGAACTTTTTACTTACTCCGAATTTCAAGAAGAAGTCGCAAGACTTCAACGAAATCTTAACCCTTATGACCCAAAAGCGAAAAGGTTATATAGGAGATTGACTCAGGCTAATATAGTAGAACTTGATTCAAGTGATAGAATACTGATTCCTATCGAGCAAAGAACAATGGCTAATATAGATAAGGATATAGTATTGCTTGCATCAGGTAAATTTATTGAAGTTTGGGACGCTCATACTTATAATTCGCTTAACCAAGATGACTTCGATTATATCTCTTCTGCAGAGGAACTACTTGGTAATCTACAAGAGGTCGAATGTGATAAGGTTTAAGATTTATATATGCAAAAAGAAGAGTATCATATTCCTGTAATGTTGAATGAATGTATTGAAGGCTTAAATATTAAGCCCGATGGAGTATATGTTGATTTAACTTTCGGAGGAGGAGGACATTCAAGAGAAATTTTAAAGCATCTTTCAGAAGAAGGAAGCTTGTTCGCGTTTGACCAAGATGCAGATGCAGTTAAGAATGCTCTCGATGATGATAGATTTACCTTGATAGAAGATAATTTTTGCAACTTAGTAAATTGTTTAAAGCTTTATAGAATTACTCAGGTTGATGGAATACTTGCAGATTTGGGTATTTCATCACATCAAATTGACTGTGCGGAAAGAGGATTTAGTACACGTTATGATGCGGACCTTGATTTGAGAATGAATAGAAAGCAGGTTCTGACAGCGGCTGACGTAGTTAATACTTATACATACGAACAATTAAAAAAGATATTCGCAACATACGGAGAGTTGTCAAACGCTCATCAAATTGCGAAAAAGATAGAGTCTTCTCAAATAGAAGGAATAAAAACTACAACTCAGTTGAAGGAAGTGCTTCAATCGCTTGCTCCAAGAGGAAAGGAGAATAAGTTTTTTGCACAAGTGTTCCAAGCATTGAGAATAGAGGTTAATGGAGAGATTGACGTGCTTCAAAAAATGTTAGAGCAGACAGCTCCATTATTAAGTAAAGAGGGAAGACTTGTAGTTATGAGTTACCATTCTTTGGAGGACAGATTGGTGAAGAATTATATGAAGTCGGGAAATTGTGATGGGAAGGTAGAGAAAGATTTCTTCGGGAATGTATTGAATGAATTGGAGTTGGTAAATAGAAAGCCAATAACAGCAAATGAGGAAGAGTTGATTGCAAATCCTCGTTCAAGAAGTGCAAAATTGAGAATAGCAAAAAAGAAATAGAAGATGAAGTTTAAAGATATTGTAAGAGGGGATATATTATTGAAGTCTTGGTTTAGCAGAAATAAATTGTTGTTTTTGTTAATTGCTATTTTGTGGATAGTTTATATTGCAAATAGATATGCTATTGAAAATAAGGTAAAGGCCATTGAAAATACTAATAAAGAAATTAAAGAATTAGAAATAAAACGTACAAGCATAAAAACTCAATACCAAAGAAGTTCAACTATGATGCAATTAGAAAAAACGTTGGCTCCAATAGGTGTTGGTGCGTCGAGAGAACCTATAAAAAAAGTTATACTAATACAAGATAATGAATAACCAAGAAGATAAAAATAATATAAAAAGAGGACGTAGAATCTCCTTGATATATCTCTTTGTAGTAAGTGCATTTGTACTTATATTCGGTAGAGTCTTGTATATGGAAACGGCTTTACATGAGCGTGAATTACAGAAACAAAAACAGAGAACAGTAAAAGAGCGTACATATCAATCAAAACGTGGAAATATATATTCGATAGATTATGATACAGGGGAGTATATGATGTTGGCAACAGATGTTCCAATATATGATATGTACATTGATTTGGGTAAGCAAAAGGATAGAAATACGGGTAAAAAGGAATGGGTTATTCCCGAAAAGATGTTAAAAATGGAATTGAAGCCAATGTGTGATAGCTTGGCTAAAATCTTTGCTTACAGAAAGGATGCTAAATCTTCAAAGGAATATCAAAAATATTTTTTAGAGAGTAGAAATGCTAAAAACAATAGAGGAATTCCTGTTGCAAAAGATATAACTTACGAAGAGTTACAAAGACTAAAAACATTCCCTATAATAGGTAGAAAAATAAAGAATAAAAATAATAAACAAGTAAGTTATAGATTAAGTCATAGAGTTCACATAGTAGAAAAGGGTAAGAGAGTTTATCCTTATTATCCTTTGGCAAGAAGAACGATAGGAATAAAATTGACAGGTGATTGTGATACTTGTTACAATGGCATAGATGGAGGATTCAATCAATATTTGAGAGGAGAGAAAGGCAGTCGTATAGAAAAAAGAATAATAGAGGGCGTTTGGGTTCCATACGATCAAGATGAAAAGATAGTAGCCAGAAATGGATATGATGTTGTTACAAGCATAGATGTTAGCTTGCAAGAATTGGCTGAAAACTCTCTTATGAATTGTTTGGAAACCAATGGTGCAGAAAGTGGTTGTGTGATTTTAATGGAAGTCGAAACAGGATTTATTAGGGCGATAGCAAGTTTTACAGACATAAATGGATCATATTTTGAAAACAATAATATAGCAATTTCAAGTTCTTTTGAACCGGGTTCAACATTTAAGACAGTAACTGCTATGATGATGTTAGACAAAGGGCTTGTTAGTCTTTCAGATTCTGTTCCTACGGGAGTAAAGCATTTTCCGGGTAATGCAAAACCGATAGAGGATGTGGGTAAAGTAAACAAAGGAAATGTAAGTTTTGAAAGAGCTTTGGAGATTTCATCGAATGTGGGAATAAGTCAGTTGGTTTATAATCACTATGGCAGTGCTGAAAAGAGAAAGCTATTTAAGGAAGATTTAACGCAATATTTCAGATACGAGAAGTTAGGATTGGATATAGATGTTCACGAGCCTAAACCAATCATTCGTTCGTCTGAAAACCCAACCGACTTATTGAGAATGAGTTTTGGTTATGTTACTCGAATGACTCCGCTTCAAATGCTTACATTCTATAATGCTATTGCAAATAATGGTAAAATGGTAAAACCACAATTTGTAACAGAGGTGTTGAGAGGTGGAGTTATTGAAAAAAGATTTGAGCCTATTGTTATAAAGGATAGCATTTGTAAGAGAAGTACAAGAGATTCTATTCACAAAGTGTTGAAGGGAGTAGTGAATAACGGAACGGGTAGAAGATTAAGCGGGACTTCTTACGGAATTGCGGGAAAATCGGGAACAGCAGAGTTGGGTTACGATTCAAAAGAAGGGTTTATTCAACATAGAGCATCTTTTGTTGGATATTTCCCAGCAGATGAGCCAAAATATTCTTGCATTGTAGTTATCAGTAAGCCGAGAGGAGCAAAAACTCATGGAGGAGATCTTGCAGCTCCTGTTTTCAGAGATTTGTCTGATAGAGTTGTGGGTACAAGAATAGCGTTAAGCAAGGTAGGTAGTACAACTGAAAAAAAGGTTCCTGTTATGAAGTTTGGAAATAGGGATTCTTATTCATCATTCTGTTCAGCCTTAGGATTTGAGCTTGATTTGCCACCATCAACTTGGCTAAAAGTTAGAGAGATTAACGATAGTCTGGTATTTACTCCATACTATTTTAAAAAAGATGTTGTGCCTAACGTTGTGGGATTGACTATTAAAGATGCTATTTATATGCTTGAAAATATTGGAATGAGGGTTAGATTTAAGGGAAAAGGAAAAGTTGTTAAGCAAAGCATTGCTCCGGGTAGTGCTATTAGTGATGAGGTAATTATATTAGAGCTTGCGGTTCCGGAAGTCGTGAAAAATTAAATTAAAATCAAGGAAAATGAAAATAAGTCTAAGGAATATTTTATTAGATCTTGAAGTTATTGAACAGATAGGAAATCTTGATATATCTATCTGTGATATAGTTTTTGATTCTCGTAAGGTTCAAGAAGGCAGTCTTTTTGTAGCTCAAAAGGGAACACAAATAGACGGACATAATTTTATAGAATCGGCTATTAAAGATGGAGCAGAGGCCATTGTTTTGGAACAAATGCCAAATGAACTACAAGAAGGAGTTACTTACATAAAGGTAGAAAATTCTGCAAAGGCGTTAGCAATCTTAGCAAGGAACTATTACGATAATCCTTCTTCTAAATTGAAACTAATAGGTATAACAGGAACAAACGGAAAAACAACAACAGTAACTTTATCTTATAATTTATTCAAAAGTTTAGGCTATGAATGTGGATTGATTTCTACAATAGTAAATAGAATTGGAGATAGAGAAGTAGTATCTACACATACAACTCCTGATGCTTTAAGTTTGAATAAATTATTGAATGAAATGGTTGAGAACTCTTGCGAATATGTTTTTATGGAAGTAAGTTCTCATGCAGTGGATCAATATAGAATTTGGGGTTTATCGTATTACGGAGGAGTGTTCAGCAATATTACTCACGACCATTTAGATTATCACAAGACATTTGCAAACTATATAAATGCTAAAAAAGGATTCTTTGATTCATTATCGGCAAATGCTTTTTCGCTAACTAATATAGATGACAAGAATGGCGAAAAAATGCTTGAATCTACAAAATCTAAAAAATACACTTATAGTTTGAGCAGAATGGCAGACTTTAAAGCTAAAATAATTGAAAATAGTTTCTTTGGTTTGTTGCTAAATATAAATGGTAAGGAAGTATCTACTCAATTAGTTGGCGAATTTAATGCTTACAATCTATTAGCTATTTATTCTATCGCAGAGTTATGTGGATTGAAACAAGAAGAAATATTATTGGGGTTAAGTAAATTAAAAGCAGCTGCAGGTAGATTTGAAACTTATCGTTTGAAAAATGGAGCAGTTGCTATAATAGATTATGCCCATACTCCAGATGCTCTACTTAATGTAATAAGCACAATTAACGAAATAAAACTTGGAGGAAAATTGATAACGCTTGTTGGATGTGGAGGTAATAGAGATAAGACTAAACGTCCAGAAATGGCAAGGATTGCACAAGAGGGTAGTGATATTGTGATATTAACATCTGATAATCCTCGCTTTGAAAATCCTGACGACATTATTGAAGATATGAAAAAAGGTGTTATTGACAACGAATCTTTATTCTGCATAACCGATAGAAGACAAGCAATTAAACTGGCTTCGCAATTAGCAAAAGATAAGAATGATATAATTCTTGTAGCAGGTAAAGGACATGAAACATATCAAGAGATAAGTGGAGTGAAGCATCATTTTGATGATAAAGAAGAAGTGTTAAAATATTGATAATAAAAAAATAGAATAATAATATGTTGTATTACTTATTTGATTGGTTACATACAAGTTTTGACTTACCAGGAACAGGGGTGTTTCAGTACATTTCATTCCGCGCTGCTGGTGCTGTAATAACATCTTTGCTTATTACAATAGTTTTTGGCAAGAAGTTGATAAATTATTTGCGAAGAAAACAAGTAGGAGAAACTGTAAGAGATTTAGGATTAGAAGGACAAAAAGCAAAAGAAGGTACTCCAACAATGGGGGGACTTATAATATTGGCAGCAATACTTATCCCGACATTATTATTCGCTAAGTTAGATAATATTTATGTTATAATAATGCTCATAACTACTGTTTGGTTAGGAATTTTAGGGTTCATAGATGATTATATCAAGGTTTTTAGAAAGAATAAGGCTGGGTTAAGTGGTAAATTGAAAGTTGTAGGACAAGTAATCTTAGGTGTAGTTGTTGGATGTATGATGTATTTTCATCCAGATATAACAATAAAAGAGAAAACCGAAATAGCTCAATATTCAGAACAACATAATCTACAAAACAAATCACAGTATGAGAAAGCCAAAGTGGAGTTTCAAGAAGAGTCTTCTCGCTCTACAAAAACTACTATTCCATTTGTAAAAAATAATGAGTTTGATTATAGTTGGTTAATTAAATGGATAGGAGATGACTATAAGGATTATGCTTGGTTGATATTCATTCCTATTGTTATCTTTTTCATTACGGCAATTTCCAATGGAGCAAATCTCACCGATGGTATAGATGGATTGGCGACAGGTACGTCTGCTATAATCGGTGCTTGTTTAGCAATTTTGGCTTGGGTATCTGGAAATATTATATTCGCTAATTATTTGAATATAATGTATATTCCGAATGTTGGGGAATTGACTATTTTCATTGCAGCTTTCGTTGGAGCAACTATGGGCTTCCTTTGGTACAATACTCACCCTGCTCAAATTTTTATGGGCGACACTGGTTCATTAGCAATAGGCGGAATAATAGCCGTATTTGCTATTTTGATAAGAAAAGAGTTGTTGATACCAATTTTATGTGGAGTTTTCATAGTAGAAAATCTTTCTGTTGTTATGCAGGTTTCTTATTTCAAATATACAAAGAAGAAATATGGAGAAGGAAGACGTATATTCCTTATGTCCCCTCTTCATCACCATTATCAAAAGAAAGGTTATCCTGAACAAAAAATCGTTCAGAGATTTTTTATAGTATCTATCATTTTAGCAGTAACAACAATAGTAACACTTAAATTAAGATAATAATGACTATCGACAAGTTAGCAACACAAGGAAGAACTGTATATTCAACTTTGGCAGGAAGACAATACTCAGAAATCTCACGATTAAGAAACGAGACTTTAAAAAGCATGTTTGCTAGTAAAGAAGCTGCTAAACATAAGAAACAATTAGTTGCAAATATCAAAGGTGTAAAATATATAGATGACTCAAAAAGTATAACACCTAACTCAACTTGGTTTACTTTCGAAACAATAGGTAATCCAATTATATGGATACTTGAAATAGATGATGAAAATGCAAATTTCTTATCATTGACTAATTCAGTGAAAGAAAAGGTGCACACATTGATAGTAGTAGGAGAAAAAAATAATTCTATGTCTAAAATATTTAGTGGCTTGACAAATCTTATTCAAGTAAACAATTTGTCTGATGCCGTTAAAATGGCATATTATTTTGCTAACGATCCTGATGTTGTAATATATTCTCCTGCTAATGGCTGTGAGGAAAATATAGAAGATAATGCTAATAGATTTTTACAATTAGTTAATGAATTATAACTAAATGAAAGCAGAATTTTTAAGACCAAAGATAAAAGGAGATAAAATCATTTGGACAATATATTTAATATTGTCTATAGTTTCTTTAATCTTTGTATTTACAAGTATAGGTAGAGTTACATATCGTATAAATGGAGATATAACCTTCTTATTGCTTAAACATGCAGGTATAATATGCTTGGGAATTTTTGCAACCTATATAGCAAGCAGAATAAAGTACGATAATTATGGCAAGCGGACTAATGTTTTTTATGTATTTTTTGCAGTTATATTGCTTCTAACCTTAGTGCTGGGTTCGTTGTTTGGGAAGGACGCAAATCGTTGGTTAGTAATACCACTCATAGGCTTACAAATCCAACCATCAGAGATAGCAAAATATTTTCTTATCATTTATGTGGCATTTGAATTAAAAACCTTGCAACACCAAATCAAAGAGTGGAATAATTTTTTCTTCTTGATTTTAAAAATAGGTCTCATTTGTGGTTTAATTTTCTTTGAGAATTTTTCTACAGCTGGTATCATATTTTTGTCATGTTTTATTTTGCTATATATAGCTGGTGCAAGAGCAAAAGATTTGCTAAAAGTTATTCTTGTAGGAGTCGTTATATTATCAATCGTTTTTGGACTTTACTATGCCGGAGTCGAGATAGGTAGAGTTGCTACTTGGATAAATAGAATTGTTGGTTACTCTAATAACGACCCTAACGAATATAATCAAATGAATTCTGCAATAATGGCTATCGCAACGGGCGGTTTAACTGGTCGTGGTATAGGTAATACTATTGAAGGACGATTTTTGAGTGAATCTCATAACGATTTTATTTTTGCTATCATATTAGAAGAAGGTGGTATTGTGATGTGCGTCTTTCTTCTTTTGGCATATTTAGTTTTGTTTTACAGATGTATAAGAGTATCACGAGAAGCAAAAGGGGTATTTGGAAGTAATCTTGCTATGGGTATATCCTTAGTCATTATAATACAGACTCTGATAAATATGTTAGTGGCAACTGGTCTTATACCTGTTACAGGACAAACTTTACCTTTCGTTAGTTATGGTGGTAGTTCATTTTTGGTTAGCAGTTTCGCATTAGGAATAATACTTAATATAAGTTCAGCAAATGCAACTGCTAAAAAAGAGCAGATAGAACAAGAAGAAAATTCACAAATAGATAATATAAATACAGAAGAAGCATGAAAGTAATAATAAGTGGTGGAGGTACAGGCGGGCATATATTCCCTGCAATATCAATTGCGAATGCTATAATGAATAAGTATAGTGATGCAGATATATTATTTGTTGGTGCAAAAGGCAAAATGGAAATGCAAAAAGTACCACAAGCAGGATATAAAATCGTTGGCTTACCTGTTGCAGGATTTCAAAGAAAGAAATTGTGGAAAAACGTTTCTTTCCCATTCAAATTATTATCTTCTATGTTACAAGCAAAGAAAATAATAAAGGGATTTAAACCTGATGTTGTTATAGGCGTAGGAGGATATGCTTCTGGACCAATATTGCGTTCGGCTGTAACACAAAAAATACCTACACTTATACAAGAACAAAACTCTTATCCTGGAGTAACAAATAAAATCTTAGCTGATGGTGTGAATTTGATATGTGTAGCTTATGAAAATATGGATAGATGGTTTCCAAGTAACAAAATAGTTTTCACAGGCAACCCAATTCGTCAAAATATCTCACACTTATCAGATAATATAGAAGAAATAAAATCTAAGGCGGTAACAACATTTGGTTTAAGCTTAGATAAACCAATAGTATTAGTTGTTGGAGGAAGTTTAGGTGCTTTAACAATAAACGAAAGCATAATAAACAATCTTGAATATTTTGTTAAAAATGACATACAACTAATATGGCAAACAGGAAAATGGTTTTTTGAGAAAGCAAAAGAAAGAGTGGCTCAAATAAACTCTTCAAATATCAAAGTTTATGACTTTATCTATGAAATGGAACAAGCATATTCTTTGGCAAATGTAATAATATCAAGGGCAGGAGCCATAGCTATTTCAGAATTATGTATAGTTGGCAAACCATGTATATTAGTTCCTTCTCCAAATGTATCAGAAGATCACCAAACTAAAAACGCTAATGCTTTGGTATCGAAGAATGCTGCTATAATGGTTAAAGATGTTGAATCAAGAGAAAGACTAATAGAAGAATTAGATAGATTGGTGAAAGATAAGTCTAAACAAGAAGAAATGTCATTAAACATTAAAAATCTTGGCATACGCGATGCTGACAAAAGAATAGTAGAACAAATCGAAAAAATACTAAAAAAATAAATGAACACAAAGGTATATTATTTCATAGGTATAGGTGGAATAGGAATGAGTGCTATTGCTCGTTATTTAAATAATAATGGGCATAGTGTTTACGGATATGACAGAACCAGAACACAACTATGTATTCAGCTTGAAGCAGAAGGAATGAATATTACTTATGAAGACAATCCTGCACACTTACCAGAAAATATAGAAATGGTAATATATACTCCTGCAATACCTTCTGATAATAATATCTTACAAACAGTTCTACAAAAAGGTTTGAAAATAGAAAAACGAGCAAAAGCCTTAGCAGAAATAATAAAAGATAAAAAAGTAATAGCCATAGCGGGCACTCACGGAAAAACTACTACATCAGGATTACTTGCTCATTTATTAAACAAAAGCAAGATAGGATGTTCTGCATTTTTAGGAGGAATATCTAATAATTATCAAACAAATATGTTGTTTGATGAGAAATCCGAATATGTTGTAGTGGAAGCAGATGAATATGATAGATCATTTTTACAACTTACTCCTTACGTTTCGGCAATCACTTCAATCTCTCCCGATCACTTAGACATATACAAAAATTATCGTGATTTAGAAAATTCTTTCGCGCAATTCGTAAATCAAACCAAAGAAAACGGACAAGTATATCTTAAAAAAGGAATAGAAATCGAAACAAAACAAGAAATAAAATCCAATACATATTCTTTAACTGATATAGAATCCGATTTCTATGTTTGGAATGTTAGAGTAAGTAAAGGAAGTTATTATTTCGATTACCATACACCAGACAAGGTTTACTATGATATGCAAATGACTTACCCAGGTATTCATAATATTGAAAACGCTGTTCTTGCATTATCGATAGCTATGAAATTAGGTGTAAATGAATATGAATTGAGAGATGCTTTAAAATCTTTCCAAGGTATGAAACGTAGATTTGATTTAAAGCTTCAAACACAAGATACTATATATTACGATGACTATGCACATCATCCAGAAGAAATAGAAGCAACAATTAGCTCTTTAAAGCACTTACATCCTGAGAAACGTATATGTGGAATATTTCAACCACATCTTTATTCAAGAACAAAGGACTTTGCGGATGAATTTGCCTTAGCATTAGAAAAATTAGACGAAGTAATACTATTACCAATCTATCCAGCACGAGAAGAACCTATACCAGGAATTACTTCAAAGACTATATTGCACAAAATAAATAAAATGGATAAATACCATGTTACGAAAGAACAATTACTACCATTACTTTCGGCACTACAACCTGAACTATTAGTAACACTTGGCGCAGGAGATATAGACCAATTAGTAGAAGCAATAATGCAATCGTTAGCAGAAAATGAATAAAAAACTAAAATTTATTCTGATAATAATAGGAGTTGTCCTACTTGTCATTGTAACAAATATTACAATGAAGAATTTGCCTGTGTCTAAAATAGAAATCGAAATACTATATAAAGGCTCAGATAAACTAATAACAGAAAATCAAGTTCATGCTTTGCTAATCAAAAAATATGGAGACTTCACAAAATATAAAAGAAAAGAATTGGAAACAGTAGAAATAGAAGAATTTTTGAGAAAGAAAAACTTTATTTATTCTGCTGATGTATATTTAGATTTACTTGGAACACTGAAAGTATCGGTAATGCAAAACAATCCGATATTACGCATAATCAACAGCAATGGCACACAATATTACATAGACGATGAAGGGAATATCTGCAATATATTAAGACACAAGGCAGCCAATGTGCTTATTGCTAATGGAGATATAAAAGAAAATTTAAAAGGATTACAAAAAATAGATTCATCTCAAACACCTATCACTTACAATATATACACTATAACTACAAAACTAAGAAAAGACACTATACTTTACAATCAAATAGACCAAATCTATTATGTAAAGAATGGGACTTATGAATTACTTCCGAAAGTTGGTGATTATGTAATAAAATTAGGTGATATGGATAAGATAGATGATAAACTAATAAAACTAAACAACTTATATAAAGAAGGCTTTTCAGAATTTGGTTGGGATAATTATAGTGAAGTGAAATTAGAGTTTGAAGGCCAAGCAGTTTGCGTAAGAAAATAAATAATTAAACACAATAAATGATATGAAAAACATAGTAGTAGGAATTGATGTCGGAACGACAAAAATTGCAGTTTTTATTGCAGAAAGACAAGACAATAAGGAGATTCACATAATCGGTATGGGTAAAACTGAATCTCATGGAGTAGAAATGGGGCTTGTAAAGAATATAGAAGATACAGCCACATCTATTAAAATAGCGGTAGATCAAGCCGAAGAGATGTCAGGTTACAAAGTAGATGAAGTCTATGTAGGTATTGCAGGACACCATATTACTTCTCAACAACACAGAAGTAACATCATTATTAACGAAGAAGAACATATAATTACAAAAGAAGATGTTGAAAGGTTAATAAATGAGCAGTACTCTCTTAACATAAAAAATGAAAAACAAATAATAGATGTTATTCCTCAAAGTTTTATAGTGGATAACGATACACCTACGCTCAATCCAGTAGGAAGAATAGGTAAATGCTTAGCAGGAGATTTTCATTTGATAACAGGAAGTGTGCGAAACATACAAAATATTTATAAAAGTGTAGAAAGAGCAGGGTATAGAGTTAAGAAATTAGTTTTAGAGCCAATAGCATCAGCAGAATCAGTAGTAAACGAAGATGAAAAAGATGCAGGAGTATGTTTAGTTGATATAGGAGGAGGCACAACTGACGTTGCAATTTTCCATGAAGGAATAATACGCCATACATCTGTAATCCCATTAGCGGGAAATGTTATTACAAATGATATAAAAGAGTGCTGTTCTATAATAAAAACACAAGCCGAAGCATTAAAACAAAAATTTGGAGCATGTCTTGAAACACCTACATCAGCAAATGAAATAATATCTATACCAGGTTTTAGAGGAAGAGATCCAAGAGAAATATCTGTTCAACAACTTACGCGAGTAATTAAAACACGAGTTGAAATGATATTAGAACAAGTGCAATATGAATTACAAAATACGGGATATGATAGAAAGAAACTTATAGCTGGCGTAGTTCTTACAGGTGGTGGAGCAAAGATACAAGGTATTGATAATTTTGCAGAGTTTATTTTAGGATTAGATGTTCGTGTAGGAACACCAGAAGAACATCTTTCAGGAAGTATAACCGAAGAGATGAAACACCCAATGCACGCAACAGGAATAGGGTTGATACTAAAAGCATTGCAAGATATAGATGCACAACAAGAGCCTATTGTTGAAAAAGAAGAAAAATTAGAGGAAAATAATATTTCGGAAGTGGATATAACAGGAACTTCTTCAAATACATCAAAAAAGAAAGGGCTTGGAGAAAAAATTAGCGTTTGGCTTGCAAGTTTTATAGGAGAGGGTAAAGAATAAGCATTATTAACATGCTTTTGTGAAAAACTCTATGAATTAAATCATTATTGTGTGTATAAAAAGTAGTAATTTTACAAACTGATATATTGTTATCATTTAATATTTGAGTAGTATGGAAGAATTTATGCAATTTGAAAGCGAAATAACTGAAAATAATTTATTAAAAATGGACGCTCCAAAAGAGCAATCATCCTACATTAAAGTCTTGGGAGTCGGAGGTGCTGGAACAAATGCGGTAAATCACATGTTTAATTCTGGAATTAAAGATGTTGATTTCATAGTTTGTAACACAGACCAACCATCATTAGATGCTTCTCCTGTTGCAACAAAAATTAAAATAGGTGAAGGCGGTTTAGGAGTTGGTAACGAGCCAGAAAAAGCGCGTGAAGCAGCCGAAGCAGCCGAAGACGAAATAAAATCATGTCTATCACATAACACAAGAATGCTTTTCATTACAGCAGGAATGGGTGGAGGAACGGGAACAGGTGCCTCTCCTGTGATAGCACGTTTTGCAAAAGAAATAAAAATAGAAACAACCGAAGAAAAGGTTTTGGTAGTAGGAGTTGTTACATTGCCATTCTCATTTGAGGGAAGAAAAAGAAAAACACAAGCACAAGATGGTATCTTGAAATTAAGAGAACAAGTAGATGCTATAATCACTATAAACACTGACAAATTGCGCGAATTCGGAAACTTTACTATGAAGAAAGCTTTCGCCATTGCGGACGATATTCTTTTAACAGCTGCAAAAGGAATTTCTGAAATGATGACTAAGTCAGATACGGTTCGAGTAGACTTCCGTGATGTTAAATCTGTTATGGAAAGATCAGGAGTTGCTTTAATGGGAACAGGAATTGCAGAAGGAGAAAACAGAGCTATGGAAGCAATTCAAGCGGCAACAACATCTAAACTACTTAACGATAACGATATATCAGCAACTAAAAAAGCATTATTATACTTCCAATCTTCCGAAGAGCACGAAATACGTATGGAAGAAATAGATACTATTACTCAATACTTAGAACAAATCACTAATACAGAAGTCGATTTAATCTGGGGTACAGGAACAGATAACACATTAGGAGAAAAACTATCTATTACATTAGTAGCAACAGGATTTGAATCACAAGACATCTTCTCGCCAGTAGTTAGAGATACAAAAACGTTAGATCCTAAGCCCATACAACCACAAAAACCAGAAATAGTAACTACTCCTACAAATATAATAGAGCCTCCATACAAAAAAGACATAGAGGAAATATCTGCTGCACCAAAGAAAGAAGATGAAGTTAAACAACCAACAAATGAAGGTTCGCAAATTGTAAAAATTCCTTTCCCTATGGGAAATACACCCGAAGCAACTTCTTCCCCAAAACAAGCAACGGATACTAAAATCACAGGAATAATACAAGGTCCTATCACAGCAGTTGCTACTCCGCAAGCACCTGAAAAAGCACCAGAAGCGCCAAAACATCAAGAACCTACAACCAATATCAATGAGCTTGTAGGAGGGGGTTATACTAACAAAATCTCTGTTGCAGAAAGAGAAGCAAGAATAAAATATATGAGAGAATTGATGAATTCCGAAGAAGGAAGAAAACAACTTGCTACCACACCACCAGCAGAGATGTATGCAATGATTTCAAACAAAATGTATTCAGAGTCAGGTAGAACCTCTAATTACTCAGTTGATGGCTCTGGAACAATAATCATGAACTCGCTACCAAGTATCTACGCTGACGCAGATTAAAAACAAGAATTACAAACAGTGAAAGTAAACATAATAAACAAATCAAAACATTCCCTACCTGCCTACGAAACAAATTTGTCGGCAGGTATGGATTTAAGAGCCAATCTCTCTGAACCGATAATCCTACAACCAATGCAGAGAGCCTTAATCCCCACAGGACTTTACATAGAATTGCCCTCAGGCACCGAAGCCCAAATACGCCCACGCTCAGGCTTAGCCTTCAAAAACGGAATCACCGTTCTCAATTCGCCAGGCACAATAGATGCCGACTATCGTGGAGAAATAAAAGTCCTACTCATAAACCTATCACAAGAAGCCTTTGAAATAAAAGACTCAGAACGCATAGCACAAATGGTAGTCAGCAAACACGAAACAGTAGAATGGCAACTTGTAGA
>JAEIGA010009062.1_pt1 | contig 15053 bp, 22 predicted proteins | sample 9270691 | NCBI WGS metagenome assembly JAEIGA01 (sample SAMN17057246, study PRJNA624740) | gut metagenome | biome: biome; isolation source: fecal sample | host: Bos grunniens | place: China: Xizang | collected 2019
AAACCTGCTGCAAAAGAGATTCGATCAGCTGGCGATTTCTGGCTGAAATAATATAGTCAATCGTTGGAAACTCTCGGCGCTCTTCAGAACGCATACTCTGGCAGTAAGCCTGTCGTAATGCGGCATAGTATTTTTCAACGCCCATGCTCTGGATGTCATTGAGCGTGTGAACTGGATGAAAGGTGGCGTCACCTGAATCCGGCATGAATATATGGACGGATTCCCAGACGGTATATTTGTTTTGCGGAAGCATGCTGTTGAGTCGCATGACTGTGCTGGAGTTCTCGGTCCAGAAGACTACAGCGTTGCCACGAAGCATTCCGGCTATTTTCTCGGGAGAAAGATACTGACTGCATGTTATCAGGAAAACGGGTTGTTTCCGCGATTTGTCCGTGAGTAGGTTGAGAAGATCCGGAAGAGTGGAATGCGTCAGTTCGACCGCTTTATTCGGAAGAATTCCCGTGCCGCACATGCAACGAATATGACTGTTAACGAGCAAGGATTCAGGAATCGGATCAAATTCATGGGGAATAGGCTTGGCCTCCTGAATAGATCCAACCAGATGATCATAACAGCATTTGGCGTAAAACAGCGTACATGAATCTTCGTGATCTGCCCTGATGCCGATGTAATATACCCAGCGGCGCCTTGGCGATGCAGGGTCTTTTATGTTGAGGTATGCAGCCCATGAATGAACCTTATCCAAAGTTATTGAGGCGATCTGCCCTTTCAGTATCTCATCTTCGGAGGCGATCTTACCGCCTTTGGCGAAATACTTCCATTCAGAAGTCAGGTGATAAATCTCGGTCAGCTTGTCATATAGTATGCCTTTGACCATGTCAGCAGCGCTTATTGATGGGCTTAGACTGTCATTTCTGTCTATTTTCAATACAAGCTTATTGATCAGGGTATGAGATATATCCAGCATAATTGTTCCTCATTTCTGTGTTTGGTAAGTCTATGTTAGCACAGGTTTACGTTCGTGGATATACGACATTTTCGTCAGGGGGTGTGACGAAAACAACGTCTGCACCATGGCCGTGAACTGTGATATGATAGAAATCACGGTATGAAGAACGGAAGTGAAAAATATGACGCTGATTCGGTATCTGCTTGAACATACGATCGAGCATATATGTCACGGCAATCGAAGTGAATGTGCAAGGCGATTAGGGCTTGAATATGATGAACTGCGGCGGTATCACAAGCGTATTATTGCGGGCGGTACCAGTACGCGCGTAACAGAAGCTCTATTGGAAATGTATTGGAGGGAGAACCTCAGCATAGACGAGGTGTTAAGGGCTTACACAGATAGTCGGCTGGGTTCGGATGTGGAAGACGCCGAACGGGTGTGTGATGAGCTGACTCGTTCAATCCGGGAGATGCTGGATACTGAACGCCAGTCAACTCAGGACAACGCACAGCTCCTGAGAGCGGCATCTGCATTCTTCGCGGAACTGGAGCAATCATTCTGCAAGAAAAGATGCCGCAGGTGTGATTATGCTGAAATCCCATGTCCGGCGATTCAGTTCAGTGATTACCTTCAAATGCTGCGAAGCGAGATGAACGAAATAAACAGATAGAGCAGGGGATGGTGTGTCACAGATTACACTGTCTCCTGTTCTTGGCTCCGACAGTATCTTTTATAGAGTTGGCGGAGGTCTATGTGATTTTGAACACAATAGAGGATCAGGCGCTCAAATGCGATTGTTCCACCCTTTGCAAGTTCAAGACACTGGAAGTTTTCCTGTAATGTGCGGAGTGGGATTCCAAGTTTTTCGGCCATTGTTCGTTTGTTTCCGAATTCTTCATGTAGTAGAGTGCGAAACAGATATGCGATGAAGCTTTTCTCTTCCGAAATTGCCATTGCGATCACCTTGATAGTTGCTATTTATATTACGTAATTATAAGTATGCATATACGTTGATAGTAAACAGAACGAGCCTGCATCCAAAGCGGAAGCAGGCTCTGCGTTTGTTGTGGACACTTTGTTATCAATTTACGTAGATCAGTCAGGCCTTTTTACCGCTTTGATGATCGCTCCGAACTTAGGAGTGGTTCCATACAGAAGAACTCCCACACGGTAAATGCCTGTTCAAGCTGCTCAGCACCGACAGATGCCCGAACTTCATCGCTGAGCATGGATTCGATTTTCTGAAAGCTGTTTGCATCAAATGCATCGACAACAGAGTTGGCGATATCTGTCTGGGTGGCAAATGCAGGAAAGGACAGGCAAAGGATCATTATGAAGCAAACTAACTTCTTCATGGAGGTACTCCTTTCCGCTATTTCGCAACTTTTTTACCGCAACGGTCACAGTAGATATGATCTTCTTTCAAATCATTGCCACAATAAGGGCAGAAGGCAGGTGCATCAGCCTTCTCGCTGGCTTTCTCTTGAGGATCACTTCCATATCGGACGTTGAGAGGATCGGGTTCTTCCTCGCTGTCGACGATATCAAATGAGGAATATCTGTTCTTGCCGGTTGCATTCTTGAAATGATACACGGCCATGGCAATGGCGATGACGATAAAGACTACACCGAAAAGGGGGAAGATGCTCCCGAAAGAATCGAAGGGCGAGAAATAGCCGCCGATAATGTCGCCTGATTCAAACACAAATTCCCCACCGAAGGAAGAAGTGCTCGGAAAAGACGAAGTGATTTCGGACGCTGCAACGACCCAAAGGATACTAAACACAGCCATTGCGATAGCGACAATTGCGCCCATCATGGACGGACCACGTCCGGGTTTGATGCTCTTCATGCTTACAACAACTCCTCCAGCTTTTCAAGGAAAGATTCCTCTCCCCACGTATTGAGTTTGAATAACATGGCCTGGCTGCCGCCCGAGGTTACTGCGCAGAGCTGCACAGGGCCATCGCCATTCTGAAATAGTGTAACGCTCATGCTTAGGCGATTTCCACCAGTCCAGCTATATCGCTCGAACACCCGAACGCTGCATCTTGCATCGCCGTCCATCATGTCGCAGGATGATTCCAAAGATGCTGAGACACTGCCATGAAGAATTCCGTTTTCTATCCTAACAATAAGAGATTTGAAGTCGGTATTCAAAGTGCGCTGAAGCTTAGCCATTGTGATTCTCCTTTGCGAAATATGTGAATTTACTTCTTTCCATATGCTGCTTTATAGCAAAGAACCAAACCGATAACCAAGATAATCATGCCAAGTACGAAAGGGATGAGCATATGCGTACCGAGAAAAGACCCAAGTAGCCCATCGATGCCGTTGTAATTCCATGGATTCAATGCTGCGTATATGAAACTGAAACCGGAAAACACAAGGCCGATGATGGTGACAAGGGTGCCGAAGAGCATTTTTTCGCTCATATCTATCACTCCTATGAATTTGAACTTACCATGCCATGAAGAGGAAGGCGATTAGCATTATGCTTAACATAATGCCAGACAGCCATTTTCCGAATGCGGCAAACAGATCTGATGGTTTCTTATTGCCAAGTATGAAAGCGGGGATGAGCAGTATAAGGCTATAGTACACGGAGTAATGAATGCCGGTATCTCCGTTTGACCATGCAGGAACACCCAACGAATTCAGGACGTAATCACCAAGACATTTACCATCGAAAAGAGACAAGTTGCAGCTCCATAGAACTGCCAGCATAACAAGCAGCAAAGACAAGGAGCCGGCACTGAACTTACGTGACATTATATGAATTCACCTCCTGATTTGTATGTCATCGTACCATCGATTATATTATACCACTATGGTTCTGAAACACAATACTTTCCTGCTGAATGATACACATAGCGAGAATGAACGTCGTTTTGAGCAGCTAAAGTTACATATTTGCCAGAAAATACGCATGTACTGTTACTGAATGCTCAATCTATGACAGTACCTTGCTCTGTGTTAGAAACCGGAACATATGGAGCTTTCAGATTCAAAACATATCTTCATTCTCGCCAGTTGGCATCCTTTTACGATTTTGATATCTATTCTCGTTGTTGGTGTTTCAGTTGCGGCTATATCTTACAATGAAAACAGTGAGCAGGTTACCCTTACCAGGACCTTGCTCACTGTTTTTGTGGGGCTGTGGTACAACAACTCATGACTGCAATATGATTATAGAAACTGGGCGTAGATGGCGAGTGATGGAGTAGGTCAGATTACGAATGGCTCTATGTCTACCACCACCTCGTGGCAGCGGAGTAAACGCATACCCAATCTGTCCCAGCAGGTTTCCAGAGATACCAGCGGAAGGGAGAGCGCTGCGGCAGGATGAACTGACAGACCTCATGTGCGTTCAGTTCCTGTTTGGCACCGAATACCCATTCTCCATCAATTTGAATATCTACCTGAATGAATATGGGAGATTTGGATACCAGTTCTGATACGCCCAGTGCTTTGCTGCAAGCTACGGTCAGTCGCCTAATCTTGCGGTCATTGTCGCCGTCAATGATAAGCCAATCGTCATTGCTGTTATTCGATGGAGTGAGAAGGATCTCTGTGCCAATCGGTTCTTTCATATCTGAGACAGAGATGCGTATGTATTCTTCTCCAATCGGTTCTGCCTCGGGCAATGGTTCAATCTTTTCGTATTGTCCTGTTTTTTCATTGAGGTAAACAGGATAGTCGAACGATTGAACAACGGCGTTGGCGTGTGCGTTGTTGGGATCATGCGGTGTAGGGGGTGAAAAATAATTGTACAGTCTCACAACACAGATTAGAGCGACCACAATAGACACGGAAAAAACAATGCATAAGATGCTTTTTTTGCGAGTAGCAGATTTCGTGACAAACACCTCCTTTAGATTTCTGAGCGGCAAATGATACTGTTACGGAGAGGCTGAAATGTAAAAGGTGCAAGTCCCATTGGGATGATAATCTTTTTCCTTAGAGACCCAAACCCTATATCTCGCAGATTGTGTCAAATTGAAGGTAACAGTCTTACTTAGCTTGATGACTTCCCACTCACTGGCATCATCCCAGTCACCAGTTGTCGGATCTTGTGTTTCAATCTTAACTTTTGCTGATGTAAGATTGTCGGAAGCGTGAAATGTCACGAAAACATCGTCCTTTTTAACGGGACAGGTGTAGATAATTTGCAATTCGCCATTAAGGTATACCGATCTTGTCGCATACGGTTGGATCTCCGTATCGCCGATGTAAGCGGCAGGAGCTGTGCTTTCGGCGCCTTCTGCAAATGAAGCAGGGCAAGTGCAAAGAACGATCATCAGCACAACGATAAAGCATACAGAACGTTTCACAGTATTAACCTCCTTCAAAAATTACATGCCTTTGAATAGTAGCCAATTATACTTGGGATGAATCAGCCTCTTACGCTATCGCAGCACCATAGACACCCCTCCTCGTTCGGTTCCAAACAAATATCCCCTTTTTCTCCCCCATCTATCAAATACAACGTTTGATTTAGTCTATATGCAAACTTAACCATAGATTTTTTACAAAAAAGAAGTGGTTCACAGTGATAGCACTTCTTTATGCTTAAAGAATGATTGCGGTTTGGAGAAACTCAAAACAGAAAGGGAGTGTTAAATTGGGAATGCGACAGGATTTTCGTTTGCATGAGCCAAGTTTATGCGTTATATTTATAAGGGTACATTCTGTGAGTATTTGAGAAGAAACAATCCGCTGGGTTATTTTGATTTGAATACCGAGAAACATAAGTGGAGGTAGCGAATATGCTAATGCTGCCAATGGCGATACTGATGATCGAGGATGAGAGCGATCGCGTTTTCATAGAACGACTGTATATGGAGCACAGATTTCTGATGTTCAAAAAGGCCTTTGAGATCGTTCGGAGTCCGTTTGCAGCGGAAGATATTGTTTCGGAGGTCAGTACCTTGATGGTTGAAAAAATTGCCTATTTGCGGAAAATTGATATTTGCAAGCGACGAGCATGCCTCGTTATATTTGTAAGGAACAAGGCGATAGATCATATGCGGAGGTTGAAAACAGAGAAAAAGTATATGGTGGACAGCGAATGGGAACTGGACAATGCTGCAAGTGAAGGCGAAATTGATGACGACATCATCAGAACAGCTGAAATCGAATGTCTGAATTTGGCGCTGGATCTACTGGATGAGAGAAACCGGGATCTGCTGGAGATGAAATACTGGCGCAAGCTATCTGATGCAGAGATTGCGGAGAGAATCGGCATAAAGGAAAGCAGCGTCAGGCAGTATCTGACGAACGCAAGGCGGAAGTTGAAGAAGATCATAGAGGAGGTTGAATAAAGTGGCCGAAGCACTGGAGGGATACAGGACTTCTGATGAAATCAAGAAAGAGATGACTGCGCTGAATCTGGAGCTTGCATTTCAGAAGAGGTTCGATGAGGAGTTGGATAAACTGGTCAAAGAATGCGAGAATTCTGATCCGGATATGGAAGACATGGTCCGCGATGCGGATGCAAGAATACTCCGAAGGATATATAGCAAAAATCGTAAAGGGCAAATGAGAGATCTGGTTTTCCGGGTTCTCCCACGCGCAGGCAAGATCGTGGCAGGACTTGCGCTTACATTCTTCATCGGCCTGTCAACTGCGGTGGCAACGGTTCAGTCTGTCCGCATCAATGTACTCAATTTCATTACTGAAATAGAAGATCGGTATACCGCGCTATATTTGCAGGAGAGTGGAGCAACAATTGAAATTCCAGAGGGCTGGAATGGGCTCTATTACATGACTTACATTCCGGAAGGGTTTGTGCCGGTAGAATGGGGAGAAAATGAGGTTATCTATGTGGACGAGATTGGCAACGTTCTTGGATTTTGCGAATATGAACATGGAGCAACCTGTAACCTGGATACCGAGAATGCGGAAATAACCTATGAATCAATTCGAGGTAAAAGTGCGCTGGTTGTTGAAAAAGATGGCTGGGTTGCAATTACATGGTCTGAGGGCAACAGATTTATAGTTCTTGATCTGATAGGAGAGAAGGAAGAGGCACTCCGGATAGTAGAAAGCGTACTTGTTATTCGTTGATTGAAGACAGAGAGCGGATCACATTGAAGTGACCGCTTTCTTTTTTTACTGAAAATGTAAATTTGTTTTTGCATATACAGAAATTGCTCGTTATATTTGATAGAAAGGAAAGGAGGCAGACGATCATGAAGAGGTTCAAGTCTTGTTGTATGGCCCTTGTGTTGGTGGCATTGTGGGGGATTGGAGGCTGGAATGTTGGGCGGGCTGCAGTTCACGAGGCCGCACTTAGTCCTTTCTATATGTATACCACAAAGGTGTCGGCCTCACTTACGATTGCCGAGAATGGAACTGCTACATGCAAAGGGAGTATCCGAGTTCGAAGTAACGATAGCTCAGTTAGCATGAATGTTCAGTTGCAGATGAAAACCGCTAGTTCATGGATGCCTGTGAAGACTTGGCATGTCAGTTCGGATGGTGGAAAATATCTTGTTTCATTGAGCGAGGACCGTGCTGTTTCATCCAGAACTTATCGTGTGTATGTGGATGGCATAGTGACGGACATCGATGGTAATTCCGAAGCGGTTTTCGCAGTCAGTGGTGAAAAAGCTTATCCGTAACTTTGGCAGATGGAAATATCGAACGTTATATTTGATAGAAGGAAGAAGATGCTGCATGATGTCCGGAAAGTGCGATCATTGACCGCCAGTCAGACATAGTCGTAAACGGAGGCTGATAGATACGGTACTCCTGAAGAAGCGAACGAGGGAGGTGAACGGCGAATGCGCATGAAGCAATGGTAGATACTCTGTTTTCACGCCAGATCAATACATGGGTAACTTAGAGGGAGGAGTCAATGTGAAGAAACTGTGTATTGCACTGATTGCCGTATTGGTTTTTGGCCTTGCAACGACCGCTTTTGCAAAAAATATGTTTTCGTTCGAGTACATCAGTTATGAGAATGGCGGAACTACGGGTTATATCCCTAAGAATGACAATGAGCAAATCATGTACGTTACTGTCGAAGAGCATGATCTCATTTCGGGCGATGAAGTCAAATTCAAAGGGCGCGATGAATCAAACGATGTGATGACGAATACGATTACGTTTACAAGCAACAGCGGGCTGAGCAGAACGACGAGCTACAGTACATATTGTGGCGCAGGAACAAGAATCAGGTTGCACGGTGTATGCAGCAAATACAGCAACTCGCAGGGAACAGATCGTATCTTTACTACTGAAGGTAGATGGACTCCGTAAGCATGAAAGTGATCACCGGCATTGAAACCAATGCCCGTGATCGAGCAATAGGTAAAGGAGGGTATACAGATGATTAAGAACATTAGGTGCAAGTTCTTTGTGTTACTGATCGTAGTGATAGGTTTGGCGTTTGGCTCGACAGTTTTAGCGGAGACGGAGAATATCATACTTGAATCGTCGGTACAGAATGTACAGCTTCCTGTCGAAATGCTGCCTACATTTACTGCTAATCTTGTTTTACCTACAATAGAGCAGGCAGAGGCTATGTTCGACTTGGGTGGTGGAGTGCGGGAGACTTTGCACAACATGACACGAGTGAGTTCTGGCGAACGAAAGATGAGTTATTTCCCGTCAGGATATGTAATTTATGAAAGAGAGAATATCTCCGACATGAGTGAACTAATAAACTGCGATCTATATGCAGCGAGTGAATTTGATGGTTCCTGGTTAAAAGATGGAGGGCAGGAAGCTGCATTTATGTCACGGGATGACGCACAGAAGCTGATTGAGGAGTATTTGAAGCAATATGGATTGACAGGCTGGGATAACAACATTGCCCTGTACTATATTGGCATGGACGATTGGCGGTGGGCAATAGACTATTACGCTGATGAAGGCAGCAAAGATGTGAGTATTAAAGATTGTAAGGAAATATATTATGCGGTCATTACGCTGAGCTATGATGGGATCAATTTTGATGATCGTGAATATATGCTGCTAAACGAGAGGAACGTATTTGCCAGCGCCGTGTATATGATGATTGATGAAAACGGTATATTGGATGCGGAATTTTTCGATTGCTACGGTGCCAATGAAATATCGCAGGATAAACCGCTGCTGGAATATGATGAAGCAGTCGATGTGTTAGACGGCTATTATGATGGTATGTATATCAATCGAAAGATAAGCGTCTGTGAAGCAAAATTTATTTATACGGCATATCCACTGTCGAAAACTGAGTATGAAATTGTGCCGACATGGCGGTTTGGTATCAGAGGATTTGCTGAGGGTGCTGACTATATCCGTGAGTACGTGCGAATCGACGCGACAAATGGCCGCATATTGGAATAATTTGATCTGATCTCAGGGGGGAGGTAATCAGATTGGGTATTGTAGCAACTGATATGCGCAGGGCGTTTGTATCGACACGCTTTATAATCAGTATATTGTTAGTTGCATGCGTGCGATTGTTTTCAGGTGGAAATATCCAAATCATGGAGGATGTAGTTCAGACATACGTATATGGGAATGATCTTGACGAACTGGTATTCATATTGTGTGGTATACCGTTTATCAACGGCTTTATTGAAGATTGGAACGGTCGCTCGTTTTTGCCATTTGTATCTCGTTGTGGAATATGCAAATATGCAATGAGCAAGTTCTTTGTTGCAATATTTTCCGCCGTTGTATGTAGTTTCTTAGGAAATGCTCTGTATGTCGCGGTTATGATGTACAACGGTCCCCTCATGATACAAGGAGGCTCAAATCATGACGTCCTGAGTTTCTACTTTATGGGCGGAACGTTAGTTAAAGATCAACCGCTATTATTCCTATTGGGCAGATGGCTGAGCTTTGCTTTTGTTCAAACCATTGTTATGGCAGCAGCTGTATTCTTTTCCAGCTATTCGCTAAAACCTCTCATGGCATTGATCAGCCCGATGGTTATATATTTCCTGATGTCATTTCTTGTGTGGATGGCAGGTGCACCATATTATTTACTGCCAGCCAATCAAATAAAGGGCAATATGAGGAACAACGATTTGCTTGATTTGGGGCTATATGTGTGCGAGTGCGGGATTGTGCTCACAGTGCTGGCAAGAGCATATATAAACCGCCTAAAGGAGCTGATGCGGCGTGCGTGAAATGGCAAAACTGTTTCACATCTGTGGGATAAGGCTTAGACAGAGTATGACTGATCCGAAATCTGTAACTATCCTTATCGTTGTTCCGCTTATCGTTTGGTCCGTAATACAACCCGTTGTGGATATGTCTATCCAAATAGGGCAGCGAGTGACCATAGTGGGATTGGTATTCGTATTGAGCGATATGTATGGTGTGGCGGCGAGTCTGTTATTTTCGCTTGGCACCATACTTTTGTTTTCTGATGCTCCTTTTCTTAATGAACAACAGCTTCAGTGCATGGTGCGCTGCAAAACCAGGACATGGATAGGTGCGCAATTGCTATCAATCATTGCTTTGAGCGCTTTATATACTTGTTACTGGGCGCTTAGTATGGCGCTGGTTATTTTGCAAAACGGAAGTTGTGAAATCCAGTGGGGGACAGTTTGGAATACCTTGGCCCGAACAAATGCTGCTTCACAGTTTGGTGTTGCTCTGGAGTGTTCATTCAAACTGATACGGCAATATAATCCTGCAGAGTCGCTGTTGTTGAGCCTCGCGCTCAAATTTATGTATTGTTGTTTTATTGGAAACGTCTGTTTCTGCTTTAACCTATTTATGAGAGCCAACATGGGAAATCTCATTTCTGTGTTTTTTGCAATGCAAGATTTTCTGGCGATCAACAGTATGGGGTATAACTACACGTGGTTTTCACCTGCGACGTTAAGTAGATTATCTGCATTGGATCCGAGCAAAACCTTTATGTTGCCCTCACCGATGGATGCGTTGTTAATATTAGGCGGCAGCGCATGCGTGTTAGGTGTATTGGCGATCTGTTTTGGACGCAAGCGGATGCTAGGAGGATGTATATGAGTTACATAGAACTTGAGAATGTCAGCGTATCATTGAGCGGAGCGACAATATTGAAACAGGTAACGGCTTCGTTTGACAGCGGAATGATACATGGCATTGTAGGCCGAAACGGATCAGGGAAATCTATTATGTTTAAGGTGATATGTGGGTTTATTGGAGCGACAGCTGGAAAGGTGACCGTAAATGGAAAACAGATTGGCGTTGAAATAGATCATCCGGCATCTCTGGGGTTAATGATTAACGATAGTGGCTTTTTGCCTCGCTATACGGGATACAAGAACCTGTACTATATGGCGCGTGTTCAAAATGTGATTGGTGCTGATGAGATCAGAAAGGCACTAACAACGGTAGGACTGGATCCCCAAGACAGAAAGCCAGTGGCCAAATATTCGACGGGCATGCGGCAAAGGTTGGCGATTGCGCAGGCTATAATGGAAGATCCGGAGTTACTTATCTTGGATGAACCTATGAACGGCCTGGATGATATCGGGGTAGAAGAAATCAGAGAATTGCTTATCACGCTAAAAGGTCAGAATAAAACGATATTACTGACCAGCCATAATAGAGAGGATATTGAGGCGCTATGCGATAATGTCTACAAAATGGATGCTGGTATGCTTACTCGCGTGAAATGATGAGCCGGATTGCCGACCTTACACAGATGCAGTGTAGCCGTCAAAACTTGTGTATGAAGGAGGGGATGATAATGAATGCCTAGATAAGCTTATTGAAGTTCCGTGGTGTTGAATGAGAAGAGGAGGAATGAAAATGAAGAGTTGGCGCAGGTGGATTATTTGTTTTACGGTCATCCTGCTGGTTGTATCTGCATGTGCATTTGCTGAATCGATTGAGCCCATGGCTACGGGATACAGTTGCAAGGGAACTCAGGTGGGGGAGAATACGTATACACACAAGTATGGGTTTTTGAATCTGCTTACCTGCACTGTCACAACGGAAATATATGGAACATGGTATTTTGATGACTTCTATTTTTCTGATGCGGGGACGCATGAGCACTATACCTATCATAGTTCGTGTGGCGCAGCTTCTACGCAGTGTCCGTACCGTCAGATATCCGCAGTATCCATAGAGATGGAATAGAATTAGAAAACGAGGTGGTTAAGTGTCCAGAATGATGAAGAAAACGCAAGTGCTGGTACTGTTAGTTACACTCGCAGTTACCTGCGTATGCATTTCAGTATCCGCCGATGCGGAATCATTTACTGATATGGATCTGTCGGATATTTCACACGTTTCGATAAGAAAAATTGAGTCTGGTCAGGCAATTATTCTCAGAAAGCAGGAGCACATAGAACGATTGATAAATGATGTCCTGTCTGAGATGCCTCGCGACGAGGAGACGATTGCCGATCTGCCTGAAGAATCAGGAGACGGGTTTGTTGATTACGATTATCGATATGCACTGCACTTGGTGCGAGATGATGGCAGGGCTCTGCAGATCTTTATCAAATCCGGGGTGATCAGGATAGAAGATCGGATTTTTGATGGAGATGATATCACTGTGTACCTTATTGATGGTTTGTTCAATGGACTTATAACAGAGGAGCCGGCAGGTATCAAGCCGCTTGCAGGTTAATGGCATTATCACAGTTGTATTGCGATCTACATGATATTGATGAATAGCGCGACGATATTCATTGATGGATTTGAAGGTTCTTAGACTTTGGTAAATATATGAAGGCCACGCTTTTGTTCCCTGCTGCGAAGCGGAGACTAGAGCGTGGCTGTCTGCGCGAGATTTGAGGAAGCGGAAAGCAATCCCATAATGGGTTTATATATAGGTGGGAAGGGTTGTTATATGGATGGGGAGGTATGAAAGCTCGGAAGGGATATCCCTTCCTTGGTTATTACATAACCAAGGATTGCACATTCATTACTAAATTGTGTTTATGTATGTGGAATGCTACGCTTTCATATATGGAGATTTGTTGTGCTGGTTGAGGTGCTGGTATTGTGTGCGTAAAGAATCTCTGTGATTGCGCAGGTATGAAACCGATGATATACTATAGGCAGGGAGGAGTTTGTAATATGATCATACTACCGAGCGTTATACTGGCTATGCCGGCCGGCGATGATCGCGACTATATGGAATGGCTGTATAAGCATCATTGCAAGTTGATGTTTTCGACTGCATGGAAAATCTTTCGGGACGAAGCCACCGTTGATGACGTCGTATCGGAGAGCTGCGTGGCCTTAATCAAAAATATACCTACTTTGCGCAGTTTGGAACGTAACAAATTGAGGGTCTACATCGTTTCTACAGTTAGAAATACAGCATTGAACTTCTTTGACAAGCAGCAGCGGCTCAACAGTCATGTTGCGGGTGAAGAGAGTGAGGCGATTGAGACTGTGGCAGACGACTTCGATGTAGAGAAAAAGGTCTTGCTGGAGGATGAACTGAAACGAGTCTGGCGGGCGATTGCGCAACTGCCGGTGAAAGAACAGCAGATTATGCGGATGAAATATGTCATGGAAATGCCGGATGAAAAGATTGCAAAGGAAGTAGGACTGGCGCCAAGCAGTATCCGAAAATATATAGGCAGAGCGAGAGAACAGATCAAGGCGATTGTCTATACGGAGTAAAGGAGCTTGAACTATGAGCAAGAATAAGATAATTCTCGATGAGATCCAGGATCAGCATCTGGATACAATGATTAAACTGGCTTTTGAGTATGAGGATGCGCTCGAAGCTCAGGAAAATTCTGAAAAAAATGAGGAGATGCCCATTATTGACGCGGCGCGAAAGGAAGCTGTATGGAATAAGGCGTTGGAAAAAATCGCCGAAATGGAGGCGGAGGAAAAGAAAAAGAGCAGAATTGTTCAGTTCCGCCGTTCCATACCGCGCATCATTGAAGTGGCAGCATGCCTGATACTGGTGATGGGTATTGCTACGCCGTTTGCTATTGCAAATGTTGAGGCAATACGCGTAAAGGTGATGGAACTGCTGATCGATATTCAGGAAGATCACACGGAACTAAGCTTCGTTGAAAATGAGAACGTAGAATTCTATGTTCCGGCTGAATGGCAAGGAAGTTATTATCCGTCCTACATTCCGGATGGTTTTTATCTTACAGAACGAGGAAAGCTGAATTGCTATGTGACGTATGAAAATGAACAAGGCGAGTGTATTGACTTTTCTGAATATTCTGCTGAGGATTCAGTAAGTATCAACAGTGAAAATGCCGAACTGTCGTATACAACAATAAACGGAGTAGATGCGTTCGTGATCGAAAGAGAAAATAGTGTGATTATAGCATGGAATTCTGATGACAAATTCTTTGTTTTGACAGCGAACACGACAAAGGAGGAAGCCCTTGAAATTGCCAATGGAGTGAAAAGAATTTCTTTTAAGTAACAATTTTTGTCACATGAAACCCTCCTGTTCTGTCTCTTGAAATGAAGATAGAACAGGAGGGCTTTTTATGAAGAGGAGTATCTGTTTGGTTTTGAGTCTATTGCTGGTGTTATTCACAGCAACTGCAGCAAGTGCCGAATGCACGATAATGCCACGATATGCTTATGTGAGTACAATCAATTCATCCCTGAGTATAAGTTCTGGGACAGCCAGGGCGGTCGGAAAGGTTGCTACCGACCAGAATATGAAAACATCGATCATAGTTCGGTTGCAGAGAGAATACAGCAGCGGCAAGTGGACAACCATTTCCACATGGACGGGCAGTAATGAAAGCGGCACTTCCGAAGCGGGGGGCACAAAAGCTCTTGCGAGTGGCTATAACTACCGCGTATATGTAACCGGTAAAGTATACGACAGTGCCGGAACAGTCATAGAGACGGTAGAGAGATATTCGACAACAAAGTCGTATTGATGAACTATGATTGATGAAGACAGGCTTCGGGCAGGAGCAAAACTATATGAGCAGTATTATGTGGCGATGATACGACGTGCAAGACGTTATGTATCTGATATATATGATGCCGAAGACATCGTTAGCAATTGCTGGCTCCGATTATTGTCCAAGGTGGAGGTTCTAATGGAGATGGACGAGCCTGCCAGATCTGCGTATCTAATGACGGCGGTTCAAAACGAATCAATTGACCACCACCGCAAGAAGATTCGGTTTCATAGTGTGGCAGCCGAACTGGCTGAAGATATTGCTGATAATAAAGCAAATGAAGCGTA
>JAEIGA010009063.1_pt1 | contig 15052 bp, 10 predicted proteins | sample 9270691 | NCBI WGS metagenome assembly JAEIGA01 (sample SAMN17057246, study PRJNA624740) | gut metagenome | biome: biome; isolation source: fecal sample | host: Bos grunniens | place: China: Xizang | collected 2019
CAAACAAGGCTCGCCATCTACCCCATAGTATCGCTCTTCAAGTGAATTACCATATTCATCAAATACAGCAACCGCAAAAGCATACAGAAACTCATTCATAACAAGATTGCCATAAAGGCCAGAGTTTCGAGACTCGCAGATACGACCAGTAGCATCATACTTATAGTCGCGAGAGGCGACACCAATCTTGTTACAATGGTGTGAGCCATCTTTGTCTAAATAGAAGATAGATACAACACGATTTAATAGATCAAGGTCGTACTCCATACCCCAAACACCATCGGCATCGGCAACAGCACTACTACTGATATTAGGATCATTATTGGCGTGATACGACACCCTCGTAATACAACCCTGCTCATTACGCTCATAGACATAACGCACAATAGACGACTTTTGAGCCTCGCCATCGATACTCAACTGCGAGACGCTCTTAGCAAAATCGATATTGCCACCAGATGCAACACTCTCGATATCTGCGATTGTTGCTGGCACACCCTCTCGCTGCGAGAGTCTATGAGCAAGTTGTGCTTTACCCTTCTCATTGCAGAATGTAATCCTTGTTATAGCACCAGTCTCGGGACTATAGTCAAACTTCTGAATTGGGTAGCGATTACCCAATTCTACATCAGAGATAGATATCGGCGTACCTGCCGAATTGACATAGGCGACCTCCGCAGTTCGCCACTCGTAGGCATCTGGCTCTCCCAATGGGATACGGCGATACTCAAAACGATAGGAGCCTACACGATGTTCGACAACATCTTCGTCAAGTTCAATGATACCCGTAGGCACGCCCCAAATATCGACATAATCAGCAAAATAGCGATATGTTGGACGGGTATAGTCCCAGTAGAACACTCCGCCAAGAAGGATAAGAACAGCCATAATAGCCATCAGCACACGCTGACGTATCTGGCGAGCCCTATAACGATTCCAAAGCACATCACGCCTTACGCCGAGCATTGTTGCAACCACATCAATCAATGCCTGAAATCTACCATTTGTGGCAATATTTGCTCCTCGCAACTCCATCGCAGACTTCTTGCTTCGAAGCAACTGCAACAATGCTGGAGGGAAGCACTCATTCACAGGATTCTCCTCATCGTTCACTTCGCCATCGACGATAAATGGGATGATATATTCCGCACGTCCCTGGTCGATAAATGTCTGAACTTCGCGGTTGACATACTCCGACTTTGCAGCCTCAGGGGAGCATATAACGACAAGATATTTTGAATCGGTAAGTTCCTGTTCGATAGCCTTATGTAGCTGATTTCCTGCAAGATCATACTCGTAGATAAATATAGGTCGTAACTTTTCAGGCACTCCTATCTTACTCCTCTTCACCGACGTAGGAATGTGATAGTAAGAGAGCTGGTGTTGCAACCACTTTGCCCATTTCGAGTTCTCGGTAGCGTAACTTATAAATGCATAATAGTGATATGTCTTCTCCATAAACTTAAATGGTTTGGGTCAAAAGAAAATATAGCCAAACAAAATTAAACATAAAATCTCAATAAAACAACATTTTATCCCCACAAACAATCAGCAAGGGATAATTTTAAGTCATATAGAACAAAAATTATGATTTTTAAATTACACAAAAAAAACATCACACTAAGCCCTAAACACCTAAATCTCAGCACCCAAAAATCTTTTTACGTTCACAGCTAAATATTTCGTATTTTTTGACTATCTTTACGCCGTTAATTTTACTTATAGTAAAAAGCAGCGAAAATGAGCATCGAAACATACCATATTCCCGTAATGCTTGAGGAGTGTATCGAGGGTCTTGACATCAAGCCTGGTGGCGTATACGTCGACCTCACGATGGGTGGCGGTGGCCACACTTCCGAGATATTGCGTCATCTTGGTCCCGACGGACACCTCTACTCCTTCGACCAGGACCCCGACGCCCAGGCCAATGCACCCCATGATGAGCGTTTCACCTTTGTGGCCTCCAACTTCCGCTTCCTGCGTGGAGCTATGCGTCTTCGTGGCGTGGAGCAGGTCGATGGCATCTTGGCCGACCTCGGAGTATCGTCGCACCATTTCGATGCCAAGCACCGTGGCTTCTCGTTCCGCGGTGAGGCTCCTCTCGATATGCGTATGAACACTCGCTCGAAGCGTACCGCTGCCGACATTGTGAATACCTACGACAAGGAGGCTCTTGCAAAGATATTCAGCGACTATGGCGAGCTCGACACAACGTGGAAGATTGCCAACTGCATCGAGCGTGCTCGCAACATCAAGCCTATCGAGACCACAGCCGAGCTTGTCGAGGCTGTGAAGCCCTGCACCCCACCCAAGGATGAGGCAAAGTTTCTCACCAAGCTCTTTCAGGCGTTGCGTATCGAGCTCAACGGCGAGATGGAGGCACTCCGTATGGCACTTGAGCAGAGTCTCAAAATTTTGAGACCCGGAGGACGTCTTGTGATTATGTCCTACCACTCGCTCGAAGACCGCATAGTGAAGAACTTTATGCGTAGCGGCAATGCCGAGGGTCGCATAGAGAAGGACTTCTTTGGCAACAGCACCTCGTGTCTCAAGGTAATCACACGTAAAGCTATAGCACCAAGCCAGGAGGAGGTAGAGCGTAACCCACGCTCACGCTCTGCCAAGCTCCGCATTGCCGAAAAACTCTAAACACGACCCAAGATGAACCTGCACGAAGAGGATAAATATACTCCCGAGGAGGAGAGCTTCGACCCCGAGGGCATTGCCGAGCGTCGCCGCCAAGATGAGGAGGAGAGGCTCAATCGCCGCATTCGCCGCGAGATCATCAAGGTCTCGAGTGGTCAGAGCGACAAGGAGATCGAGGAGGAGAAGCAGCGTATGGCCGAAGAGGAGGCCGAGCGAGAGGCTGAAGAGGAGCGTCGACAACGTATCAGCGGCTCGATAATCATCAACATCTTCACCGGAGGCTTTCTCTCGAGCGACAATGCCGCCATCTACTTCCGTATGCTCATTGCCATTGCTGTGATGTGCTTCGCCTGCATCTTCCTCACCTTTATGTCGCTGAATGCCGATCGCGAATATAGCCAGATGGAGAAGCGTGTGGCGGTGTTGCGTGAGCGTGCCATCGTCTTCGAGGAGCAAAGATATGACATCTCCTCACGTGAGAATGTGGAGCGACTTCTCGAGCGTCACAACATCCGCCTCAAGGAGCTCGACGACAGCAGTAAGGTCATTCGTCACACAGAGCCCTAAACAGAACTTAGCAAACAAAAACGTCCATAACTATCACGATGGCCGAAAAGAGAAAAAAGAGCAATAACGCTAAGGAGGATATCATCAACCGAGTCTACGTCCTCTACGGCATCTTCATACTCCTCGGACTCATTATCACCGCACGCCTCATCTGGATTCAGACGGCAGATAAGAGTGTCGAGAAACACATCGAGTTGATGAACAAGAACATCATCAACAGTGTCCCCGTCATTGCCCACCGAGGAGCGATCCTCACACGCAACGGCGAGCCTCTTGCTATGTCGAGCCGTAGATATGAACCCCTCTTCGACTTTGCCGCTGAAGGTATGACACGCACCTACAAGAAGTCGCCCAATAAGGTTATCAACGAGCTTGAGCAGCTTGCCCAAAACCTCGCCCTGCACTTCAACAAGGCAGATGCCGAGCGTTATGGCTACACCTACCGCACAGCCAAGGAGTACTTCAAATTTTTTGAAGAGAAATACAGAGCTACCAAGGATAACCGCTCGGTACGCATCTTCCCACGTCCTGTGGTCCTCGACGAGTGGAATATGATGCGTCGCGATTTTCCAATCATCAACTACAGCCTCGGCAAGGTCTACAAAGAGGAGTATAGCGACATCCGCATACGTCCCTATGAGGATCTCGCCCTACAGCTCATTGGCGAGTGTCGTGGCGAGAAGGCGACGACATCCTACACACGCATCGTGCGTGACACAAACGGCGTGGAGTACGAGAAGATTGGCTATCGCGACACCACGCTTCGTCGCACATCGGGTCTTGAGCGTGCCTTCGATTCGCTGCTTGCAGGCTCGAATGGCCGCTACCACGAGCAGCGTATCGCCCACGGTTTCTGGGCACGTGTCGACAACCCCAACGACTGCGAGCCTATCGATGGCCACAACATCGTGACAACGATTGATGGAGATCTACAGCGTATGGCCACAGAGCGTCTTCGCGAGGAGTTAGAGAAGGAGTGTGCCTCGTTTGGTGTGGCTATGGTTATGGAGGTCGAGACGGGTAATATGCTCTGTATGGTCAACCTCTCATCAGGTCCTATACGTGGTCGTGATTATCAGGAGGCCATCAACCACGCAATGCGTACTCGTATCACCCCTGGATCTACGTTCAAACTCGCGTCGACAATGGCGATGCTCGAGATTGGTGATGCTACACTCAACTCTCGCATTCCGGTCAACGATGTCGTAGAGAATGTGGGTAAGCGTCCTATTCGCGATGCTCACCCCCCACGCGACGATGATGGTAAGACACTCACCAACCCAACGCTCCTTGAGGGCTTTGCCAACTCGTCGAACATCTACTTTGCCAAGTCGATCTACAACAAGTGGCACGACAACCCAAGCATATATACCAGCTACCTCGAGAGTCTGCTCTTCAATAGCCACATAGGCCTCGAGTATTTGGGAGCAAAAAAGGGTAAGCTGCCACCACCCGACTCTAAGACCTGGAAGAACAACGGTGGCAAGGACTGGGTACTTCCTCAGATACCATATGGCTACATTGTCGAGATACCCCCAATTCAGACCCTCACATTCTACAACGGAGTGGCCAACAGAGGTAAGATGGTAGCACCACGTTTTGTCGACCGTGTCGAGCGTAACGGCATAACCACCGAGGTGATGCCAACAGAGGTGCTCCTCGAGCATATGTGCTCCAAAGAGACCATCGACGACCTCTTTACCTGCCTCAAGGAGGCTGCCAAACCTAACCACACAAGTCGTAAGTTTGTTGGCCTTCCTGTAGATATTGGTTGTAAGACGGGTACGGCACAGCTTTGGGGTAAATTCCCCACACTCTCACCCACCGACACCCTCAACTTCCGCGAGGGCTTTGGCAAGGATAAGCACCTCTACTACCTCGGCTCGCTGGTAGCTGTAATGCCTATCGACAAGCCTAAGTACACCATTATGGTCGCCATTGCCAAGGAGCGTACCGATTCGCACCCCAACTACTACGGTATCTCGCTCACGGGAGGTGTTATGCGTGACATCATCGAGTTCTTGCATACTAACGACCTCTCGCTACACGAGTCTGTTGAGCGTGGATCAGCAACCTATACCCCAATAATGATCAAGACGGGACGTGCCACATCGGTTAGCCGTGTGGCAGAGAGCCTCTGCAACATAGACTACAACGATGGCTTCGACGCAGAGTGGTGCTCGGCTCGGGTTAGCACCTCGGGCAATGCCCAAATCGAGAGCCTGAGCATCGAGTCTGGACTCGTTCCCGATGTTGTGGGTATGGGTCTTAGCGATGCCCTCTACCTTCTCGAGCAACAGGGGCTCAGCGTCACACACTCTGGTTACGGCAGAGTGACGAAGCAGAGTCTCGAGCCAGGGTTGAAGATCACAAATAGCAAGGCTAAGGGCGGTAGCCGTGGTCGTGCGATTCACCTAACATTGAGCATATAACAAAAACGATATACGAGAAACCAAATATATGAGACCTCTTAACAACCTACTCGGCGATGTCCGAGTGCTAAACGACATAGAGCTCAACCCTACGATTACGGGTCTTGAGTACGACTCACGCAAGGTGGAGGCTGGCAACTGCTTCTTCGCCGTGGTGGGCACAGCAAGCGATGGCCACGACTACATAGCATCAGCCATCGAGCGTGGTGCTAAGGCCGTTGTATGCCAGCGTATGCCTGAGCAACAGAGCGACGAGGTTGCCTACATCCTTGTCGAGGATAGCAACATCGCAATGGCAGCTATGGCAGCAGCCTTCTATGACCACCCCTCACGCGAGCTCAAGCTCGTAGGTGTAACGGGCACAAATGGCAAGACCACGACGGCAACGCTGCTCTACGATATGTTCTCCGCTATGGGCTACCCCTCTGGACTCATCTCTACGGTGGTCTACCGCATTGCCGAGCGACGTATCGACTCGACACACACCACACCCGACTCAATACGCCTCAACGCTATGATGCGTGAGATGGTCGACAGTGGTTGCGAATACTGCTTTATGGAGGTGTCGTCGCACGCGGCAGCACAGCACCGCATAGACTATCTCCACTTCACAGGAGCACTCTTTACTAACCTTACGCACGACCACCTCGACTACCACGGCACATATAAGGAGTATATCCGTGCCAAGAAGTCGTTCTTCGACGCTCTGGACAAGAGTGCCTGGGCCGTTGTCAATATCGACGACCGCAATGGTGAGGTGATGATTCAGAACACCAAGGCAAAGTGCTATCGCCTCTCGCTACGCTCTATGGCCGACTTCCACACCAAGATTGTTGAGATGAGACCCGACAGTATGCTCCTACACATCGGAGCGATAGGTGCCTGGACAAAGTTCACTGGCAAGTTCAACGCCTACAACCTCACGACAGTATATGCCGCAGCAACACTGCTTGGTATCGACAAGATGGAGGTGCTCACAACACTCTCGGCACTCACCCCCGTGAGTGGCCGCTTTGAGACCATTATGGCCAAGGACCAGACAATGGCCGTAGTCGACTATGCACACACACCCGATGCCCTGGAGAATGTACTTCAGACCATCGAGGAGGTACGCAACGAGGGTCAGCAGCTATTTGTCGTATGTGGCTGCGGTGGCGACCGCGACAAGACCAAGCGTCCTGAGATGGCAGCCATAGCCCTTCGCTACGCCACAACGGCAATCCTCACCTCAGACAACCCTCGCACCGAGTCACCCGAGGCTATCCTCGACGATATGGTTGCAGGCGTAGGCTCGGCCAATAACTACCTCCGCATCACAGACCGCCGTGAGGCGATACGCACAGCGGCAATGTTGGCCAAGGCGGGCGACATAATCCTCATCGCTGGCAAGGGCCACGAGGATTACCAAATAATAGGCTCCGTGAAGCACCACTTCGACGACCGCGAACAGATTCGCGAGGCCTTCGACGCTACACACAACCGCTAACACAGGAACAACAATTATTAACCCGACAAACATAGAGAGACATAACAATGATACATTGGTTACTTAACTACCTACACCGAAACACCGACCTGCCAGGAATGCGTATTGGCGAGTACATCTCGTTCCGCTCAGGTGCTGCAATCATCATCTCGCTGCTCATAGTAATCTTTATGGGTAAGCGTATCATCCGCTACCTGCGTCGCCAGCAGATTGGCGAGGATATCCGCGACCTCGGCCTTGAGGGTCAGCTCCAGAAGAAGGGCACACCAACAATGGGTGGTATCATCATCATCCTTGCGGTGCTGGTACCAACGCTCCTCTTTGGTGACCTGTCGAATGTCTATATCCAGTTGATGCTCATCTCTACCATCTGGCTCGGCTTCATCGGTGGCTTGGATGACTATATCAAGGTCTTCCGTCACAATAAGGAGGGTCTCAAGGGTCGCTTCAAGATTGTTGGACAGGTGGGCCTCGGCATCATCGTGGGCACAACAATGTGGCAGTCGCAGGATATTGTCATCCACGAGAAGAGCTTCGATAGCACAGAGTATAGCATCGTCAATGTCGCTACAGGCGAGGTTGTCGACCACCACACCGTCAAGTATGTGTCGCACACCACACCCGACAAGTCGGCAAAGACCTCTATTCCCTTCTTGAAGGATACTGAGCTCAACTACAACATCTTCACTGGTGGCAACGACACCGCAGCGTGGATATTGTATATCCTCATCGCCATATTTGTGATTACGGCGGTGTCGAATGGAGCTAACCTCACAGACGGTATCGACGGTCTGCTCACCAGTGTCTCGGTGCCTATAGTCTTGGTTCTCGGCGTGTTGGCATACCTCTCAGGTCACCTTATCTACTCCGATTACCTCAACATTATGTACCTGCCCGATAGTGGTGAGCTTACAATCTTTGCCGCGGCTTTTGCAGGTGCTCTGGTGGGCTTCTTATGGTACAACTCGTTCCCTGCCCAAATCTTTATGGGCGACACAGGATCGCTTACCATCGGAGGTCTTATCGCAGTCTTTGCCCTCTGCATACGCAAGGAGTTGCTCTTACCTCTGTTGTGTGGTGTATTCTTGGTGGAGGCACTCTCGGTAATGGTTCAGGTGGCATACTTCAAATACACAAAGCGTAAGTATGGCGAGGGCCGCCGCATACTGCTTATGTCGCCAATCCACCACCACTACCAGAAGAAGGGTATATTCGAGACCAAGATTATGATGCGATTCTTCATCATTTCGCTCCTACTCTCGGCCCTCACAGTGGTAACACTCAAGATTCAGTAATCAAAATTTGATAGATATATGAAACGCAAGATAGTAGTTTTGGGCGGAGGTATCTCGGGCTATGGCTCGGCAATCCTCGCCAAGAAGAAGGGCTTCGACACCTTCCTTACAGATATGGGCAAGATAGCCCCTAAGTTCAAGGAGCGTCTCGACGAGTGGGGCGTGGAGTACGAGGAGGGCCAGCACACTGAGGAGCGTATTCTCGACGCTACGGAGGTGATCAAGTCACCAGGCATTCCCGACACTGCACCTATCGTTCGCAAGATTCGTGAGCGTGGCATACCCGTAATCTCGGAGATTGAGTTTGCAGCACGCTACAAGGGTGTGGCAAAGACAATCTGCATCACTGGCTCTAACGGCAAGACAACGACAACGTCGCTCATCTACAAGATTATGTCGGACGCTGGTCGCAAGGTGTCGCTCGGAGGCAACATCGGCGAGAGCTTCGCCTACTCTGTGGCCACCGATCGCTACTTCTGGCACGTATTGGAGCTCAGCTCGTTCCAACTCGACGGTTGCTTCAAGTTCAAGGCCGACATCGGCGTGTTGATGAACATCACACCCGACCACCTCGACCGCTACGACTATAAACTCGAGAACTACGCACGCTCAAAGATGCGTATCACACAGAACCAGACCACGTCGGACTGCTTTATCTACTCGGCCGATGACGAGCAGACAAACATTATGCTCTCGGAGATGGACGACTCGTTGCGTGGCCGTCAGCTCCCCTTTGCCATCAACACCGCCATTGCAAGTGGCGATGGCGATGCCATCCTTGAGGGTCACTTCTTCACAGCTACCGTAGGCAAGAAGTCGGTGACAATCGACAGCCGTAAGATGCAGATCGAGGGTATGCACAACATCTACAACGCTATGGCTGCCGCTCTCGCAACACTTGCTGCGGGCATCGATCCTAAGCAGATCAAGCGTTCTATCTACGACTTCTCGCCCGTGGAGCATCGTCTTGAGCCATCAGGCACCAAGAACGACATACAGTGGGTCAACGACTCGAAGGCTACGAATGTCGACTCGGTGTGGTATGCCCTTGAGAGTATGAAGCGACCAACGGTGTGGATTGCTGGTGGCACAGATAAGGGTAACGACTACACCCCACTCAAGGAGTTTGCACGTCGCAAGGTGAAGGCCCTTGTCTGTATGGGTCTCGACAATGCTAAGCTCGTCAAGGAGTTCACAGGCATCATCCCTGAGATTCGCAACTGCAACACCTTTGAGGATGCAATGCACGCAGCCAAGGAGCTCGCCTCTGAGGGTGACACAGTACTTCTCTCACCAGCGTGTGCCAGCTTCGACCTCTTCCGTAACTACGAGGAGCGTGGTCGAATGTTCAAGGAGTGGGTCAAGACAAATGTGCTTAACGAGTAACAGCAGATGGCAGAGGTAAAAACGAGCCAGAAGGCCTCAACCGAACCACTCGAGCAGATGCACTCACGCGTATTCGAGGGCGATCGTACACTGTGGATTATCTTCACAGTGCTCATCGTCACGTCTATTCTTGTGGTCTACTCATCGACTGCTAAGATGACCTATGAGGTGGCATCAAATATGTCGCTGTTCGACGCCCTGCAAAAGCAGGTTATGTACGTTATGTGTGCTGTCTTCGCGATATTAATCACCCACAAGATAGACCACAAACGTATCTTCAAGTGGAGCCGCGTGATCTATCTTCTTGCACTCGTGGCCACCGTAGCCACCTACTTTATTGGTGAGAGAACCAACGACGCTGCCCGCTGGCTGAACCTGGGTTTTGTCAAGATTCAACCCTCAGAGATCCTCAAGATTGCCACTGTACTGCTGCTTGCACGCATAATGGACAAACGCCATACGACAATCTCGACACTCAAGATACTACCCACCTCGTTGAGGTTCAGAAGCAAGGAGCAACGCGACATCATCCTCAACAACACCATACCGCTACTCGGTCCTGTGGTTGTTGCCTGTATGGTGATTGCTCCGGCCCACACCTCGTCGGCACTCATAGTCTTCATCGCCTCGATAACTATGCTCTACATCGGACGAGTGCAGGTTAAGGAGATTCTCAAGTTTATTGCCGTGCTTGGCCTTATTGGAGCTCTCGGCTGGGGAGTGATGAAGGCTACCGAAACGGGTCGTACGGGTGTTGCTAAGGGTCGCATTGAGCAGTGGTGCGACTACTGGTTTGGCAACAGTACAGCTCGCAACATCTCCGAAATATCGGATACACAGCGAGCACTCATCGCCATACACGATGGAGGTCTTGTGGGTGAGGGTGCTGGTCAGAGTACGTCGCGAGTCCTTGTCATACACCCCGAGAGCGACTATGCCTACGCCTTCTTTGTCTCGGAGTATGGCATTATCTTGGGCCTCATACTTATGCTGCTCTACATCTGGATGTTCTTCAGAGCTATGGACATCAGCCAACGGTGTACGACAGCCTTCCCTATGCTTATGGCCCTCGGCCTGGGACTCCTCATCACGGGTCAGGCCATACTACACATCCTCGTGCAGACCTACATTTTGCCCGAGACGGGACAGCCACTACCATTCATCTCACGCGGTGGCTCGTCGCTAATCTTCACGAGCATAGCTCTTGGATTGATCATAGGCGTGAGTCGCAGTAACGAACAAAAAATGAGAGCATAATGAACGACATTAGACTCGACAAATACCTCTGGGCTGTCAGAATATTTAAGACGCGTAGCGATGCCGCCGACGCCATACGCCACAACCGCGTCTTGGTCAACGACGCCTATGCCAAACCCTCGCGTGAGGTTAAGATTGGCGACCGCATCACGGTGCGTCGCGAGCGTGTGACATATAGCTACAAGGTGTTAGAACTCGTCTCAAGTCGCCAGCCCGCTAAGAATGTACCTACATATTGTCTCAACTGCACACCACAGGAGGAGCTCGACAAACTAAACGTGCCTCACGAGACTATCTTCGTGTTCCGCGAGCGAGGCTTAGGCCGACCTACAAAGAAGGATCGTCGCGACATCGACGCTCTTATGGATGACTTCTACTATGGTGGCGATGTTGACCTTACGGACGATGACGAGGATGACGACGACAATGATTAAAATAGAAACATAATTTACAAAATAAACAAATAACAAATTAATATATAGATAGTTATGGAATATAATTTTAAAGCCATCGAACAGAAATGGCAGCAGAGATGGAGCGACGAGGGCACATATCGTGTCGACGTAGACGCTTCACGTCCTAAGTTCTACGTGTTGGATATGTTCCCCTATCCATCGGGTGCTGGTCTTCACGTAGGCCACCCACTTGGCTACATTGCATCTGACATCTACTCTCGCTACAAGCGTCAGTCGGGCTTCAACGTGCTTCACCCTATGGGCTACGACGCCTTTGGCTTGCCAGCAGAGCAGTACGCCATACAGACAGGTCAGCACCCAGCGGTGACTACCGAGGAGAATATCGCACGCTACCGCTCACAGCTCGACAAGATTGGCTTCTCGTATGACTGGTCACGCGAGGTACGCACCTGCGAGCCAGAGTACTACCACTGGACACAGTGGGCATTTTTGAAGATGTTCGACCACTGGTACAACAACCTCACAGAGAAGGCAGAGCCTATCACTGAGCTTGTTAAGCACTTCGAGACAAAGGGTACTGAGGGTATCGACGCTGCCGAGACCACACACCTCACATTCACAGCCGAGGAGTGGAACTCTATGAGCGAGGCCGAGCGTGAGCAAACACTGCAGAACTACCGTTTGGCATTCCGTGCCGACACTATGGTCAACTGGTGTCCAGCTCTGGGCACTGTGCTCGCCAACGACGAGGTTAAGGAGGGTCTCTCAGTGCGTGGTGGCCACCCTGTGGAGCAGAAGCGTATGAAGCAGTGGTTGTTGCGTGTTACGGCCTATGCTCAGCGTATGCTCGATGGCCTTGAGAAGTTGGAGTGGAGCGAGTCATTGAAGGAGATTCAGCGTAACTGGATTGGTCGCTCTGTAGGTGCTCAGGTATTCTTCGATGTTGCCGGCTCAGACCGCAAGCTCGAGATCTTCACCACTCGCCCTGATACTATCTATGGCGTTACATTTATGGTTATCGCCCCTGAGCACGAGTGGGTTGCTGAGCTTACAACCGACGAGAACCGCGAGGCTGTTGAGGCATATATCGCAGAGACCAAGCGTCGCTCGGAGCGTGAGCGTATTGCCGACACTAAGCGTGTGAGTGGCGTTAAGACAGGTGCTTACGCCATCAACCCATTCACAGGCCGCGAGATTCCTATCTTCATCTCTGACTATGTATTGGCTGGCTACGGTACAGGTGCTATTATGGCCGTTCCTGCCCACGACTCACGTGACTACGCCTTTGCACGTCACTTTGGCCTTGAGATCATCCCTGTTGTCGAGGGCGGCAACCTCGAGGTTGAGTCGTACGACGCTAAGGAGGGCAAGGTAATCAACTCGGAGCTTATTAATGGTATGGATGTTAAGGATGCTATCGTCTTTATGTTCGAGGAGGTTGAGCGTCGCGGCTTGGGTAAGAAGCTCATCAATTATCGCTTGCGTGATGCTATCTTCTCACGCCAGCGTTACTGGGGTGAGCCATTCCCCATCTACTATAAGAACGATGTCGCTTATCGTCTCTCTGACGACCAGCTTCCACTCACCCTTCCTCCTATCGAGAACTTCGGTCCTACTGAGGCTGGCGAGCCACCTTTGGCACGTGTCGAGGGTTGGCATACTGCCGAGGGTGACGCGTTCGAGCTCTCAACAATGCCAGGCTTTGCAGGCTCTTCTGCCTACTACCTCCGATATATGGATCCACACAACAACACAGGTCTTGTATCGAAGGAGGCTAACGAGTACTGGCGTAATGTGGACCTCTATGTAGGTGGTATTGAGCACGCTACTGGCCACTTGATGTACTCACGTTTCTGGAATATGTTCCTCTACGATTTGGGCTATGTCTGCGAGTCAGAGCCATTCAAGAAGCTTGTGAACCAGGGTATGATTCAGGGTCGCTCGAACTTCGTATATCGCGTTGTGGGCACAAACAAGTTCGTGTCACTCAACCTGCGTAAGGAGTACGAGACTCAGGAGATTCACGTCGATGTAAACATCGTGAAGAACGATGTTCTCGACCTCGATGCCTTCCGTGCTTGGCGTCCTGAGTTCCGCGATGCTGAGTTCATCTTGGAGGATGGTAAGTATATATGCGGCTGGGCTATCGAGAAGATGTCGAAGTCGATGTTCAACGTAGTAAACCCAGACTATATCGTCGAGGCCTACGGTGCCGACACACTTCGTATGTATGAGATGTTCCTCGGCCCTTTGGAGCAGTCAAAGCCTTGGGACACGAACGGTATCGACGGTGTACACAAGTTCTTGCGTCGCTTCTGGGCGAAGTTCTACTCTCGTGAGGGCGAACTCATTGTCAACGACGAGAAGGCTACACCTCGCGAGCTCAAGACTCTTCACAAGACTATCAAGAAGGTATCCGAAGATATCGAGAACTTCTCATTCAACACCTCTATTGCAGCCTTTATGATCTGCCTCAACGAGCTCGGCGACTGCTCGAAGCGTGAGATCTTGGAGCCTTTGACATCGCTCATCGCTCCATTTGCACCTCACATCGCCGAGGAGCTCTGGCACGAGGCATTGGGCAAGACAACAACAGTGTGCGACGCCGAATTCCCTAAGTTCTGTGCTGAGTACCTTGTCGAGAACTCGTTCGAGTACCCAGTGATGATCAATGGTAAACTACGCTTCAAGCAGGAGTATGCTCTCGATATGGCAGAGGGCGACATCCAGAAGGATATCGTTGCGACCGAGGGTGCTCAGAAGTGGCTCGAGGGCAAGCAGCCTAAGAAGATTATCGTTGTCAAGGGCAAGATTATCAACATTGTAATGTAATGAGGAACTTTATATCGATGTCCATCTTTGCCGGTCTTCTGATCGGCATTGCTGGACTCGTATTCCTTCACGTCGGAGGTCTGGGAGGTGCTGTGCTCTTCGCCTTTGGCCTTATGTCGGTGACTATAAGCAAGTCGCTGCTCTTTACAGGCAAGGCGGGATATCTCCCCTACAAGGAGTCGTTGCAGCTACTGCCTATGGTGGTACTCAACGCTGTGGGCTGCCTTCTTATGGCTGGCATAGCATACTTCACTGTAGAGGTTAACGCTAATGCTCTTGCTAACCTCGACACGATTATGGCGGCACGCGAGGCTGCATCGTGGCGTATCGTTGTGACATCTGTGGGTACGGGCGTTATTGTGACCCTTGCCGTCTATGGCGTACGCAAAGGGAGCTACCTGCCGCTGTTGTATGGTGTGCCCGTATTCATTATGTGCGGACTCCCTCACAGCATTGCCGATGCCTTCTACTACTGGATGGCGATTCTCAATGGCAAGTTCGAGGCGTGGATGATAATGGCTTGGATATGGTCTGTTGTGGGCAACTATATAGGTTGCAACCTACCCCGATGGTTTATGGGCGACAAGTTCGAGGCTCAGTAAAATAGTAATGGCTGTCTTAATCGAAAGACAGCCATTACTATTATCTATTTATCGGGCGAATCACATAGCCATAGGAGTATCTATCCTCTGTTAGGCGATACCTATCCATAGGCTGTGCTCCCCAAGAATTGTC
>JAEIGA010009064.1_pt1 | contig 15052 bp, 25 predicted proteins | sample 9270691 | NCBI WGS metagenome assembly JAEIGA01 (sample SAMN17057246, study PRJNA624740) | gut metagenome | biome: biome; isolation source: fecal sample | host: Bos grunniens | place: China: Xizang | collected 2019
AATGAACAATAATGAAACAAGATTCTAAAATTTAAGGAGGACTAATATTATGGCAACCATTCAGATGACTAACAACAGTTTTACCGTATGCCCCGAGGGCAGACACATTTTCCGTATCTACAAGGTAGATTTCAATCAGGATTTCGGCAAGGTCGTAGTTCATATGGTAAATGCACAGGGCATTACCCATAGAGAGAATTTCGGTCTTATGAGAGCAGACGGCTCTATGAACGAGGGTGCTTGTAATGCATTCTCCTTCTTCGCAAGAACCGCTCTTAATGATTTTTCACGTGAAGCAATCGACCACACAGAACTCGTCAACCATTATATCGGTGCAGAAGTGGTACATACCGTTCAGCCTAACAAGAACGATCCCACCAAAACCGTGACATTCGCAAACCTCGGTCGAGAGAAGTGGGTAGCAGAGGGTTTTGATGTTCCCCCGGTGTCGAAAGCACTCACTCTCGGCACGGAAACCGAAACACCTGAAACCGCGGCACCTGCTCCTGTTGCAGAAACACCTACCACAACGGGACTTGACCTCGATAGCCTTTTGGGATAAGTCGAACGCGATAACCGATTGGGTGTAATTTTACACCCTTTCGGTATTGTGCAAAATGACAACGAAAGAAAGGAATGAATAAATATGCAAGTGACTTTAATACAATCGACACCTAACCCGATTGATACTATCGCAAAGATAGCGTCTATCTGTTACGATAGCGACCCTAAAAGTCCTATCGGTTTGGTGAAACATCTTTATAAAAACGGTCATCATTCGGTGTTTGAACACATCTATTTCACATTTAGAATTAGGGGCATCTCCCGAGCGTGTTCGCATCAGTTGGTAAGACATAGACATTGCTCGTTCACACAGAGAAGTCAAAGATATTGTTCGGAAGATGGTTTTGGATATATCCTTCCTGATTCTATTGAACACATAGACGAGATACGTGGCTATGAGAATTTGATAATGCAAATAGAAACGAACTACAACGAGCTTTGCGCGCGTGATATACCTAACGAAGATGCTCGATATGTTCTCCCAAATGCGTGTGCAACAGAGCTTTATCTCTCTTGCAACCTCCGGGAACTTATCCACATTGCCAACGAAAGGTTGTGTACAAGAGCGCAATGGGAAATCCGTGAGTTGGTGAGAAAGATGGTAGAACTCGTAGACCCGCAGTTGCAGTTTATGCTCGTACCTAAATGTCAGAGCGGCAGAATTATCTGTAACTCGCCGTGTGGGAGGTCAAAATGAATAGACCATTTTACTCCGAATATGTAAGGCATTGTATGAGGTTTTACGCGAGAAACGTAAACAAGTCTCGGTTCAATACCGAGGTGGATAAGAATAATTGGTACGCTTGCCACAGGGCGATAGACCGTTATTCCGATAGAGATAAAGATATTCTCCTCCGTGTGTATGGTATGCGTGATACCCTTGCAGACAACGTATATGAAACCTCGCAAATATATCTTATCGACCAAAACATTATTTGGGATATGCTAAAAGATTTCGAGCATAGCATCGCCAAAAAGCGAGGTTTGATATGAACTTAAATAACATACCCGAAGAACTCCAACGTCTCCGACAATGGGTGTGTACCAAAGGCGATAGCAAAGTGCCTATGATGTCACATAAACTGTGCGCAGCGTCCTCTACCGACGAAACATCGTGGTCGCATTTCGATACTGCAAGGATGTCGGTTGAGATGGGTTATTACGATTATGTCGGCTTTGTGTTCAATGACAACGGCATAGTCGGCATCGACATTGACGATGGCTACGATGAGGACGGCTTTATGTCGGAGCTTGCAGCAGACATTATCGGCAAATGCGAATCCTACACGGAAAAATCCAAGAGTGGTAGAGGATTTCATATACTGCTCAAAGGTGATCTGCCGTTCAAGGGCAAGAACAACCTCAAGGGCGTGGAAATCTACAAGTCAGCTCGGTATTTCATTATGACAGGTGATACTCTACTTTACTGCAACATCGTAGAAAATCAAGAAGCCATTGACTACATTATAGAAAAGTATTTTCCCGAGGTGCGAGAGGGAGAGTCTAACCGCGTCACAAATAGTCGTATCTATACGCCTATATGGGTAAAGACCGAGGGTAGGATTGGACTTCGCCCGGAATACCCACCTATCCCCGATGGTACACGAAACATAAGCCTAACCTCAATAGCGGGGCAATGGCACAATTTGGGGTACAACAAAGAGGAAATATACAAAGAGCTTTTGTATGTAAACTCGGTCGCGTGTAAACCCCCATTAGATAACTACGAAATACAATGTATTGCTAATTCAGTTACGAGGTATAAAAGATGAACGAAAAACAAGTAAAACAGCCTGTTTTTATCAGAACGGCTATTTGTGCCAAGTGTGGTCGGGAATTTATCCCGGCGCCACAGCACATTTTCAAAATAGGTGGAAAAAACTACTGCAAGTGGACTTGCTACAACCACCGACACGATGGAAAGAAAGAGGTGAAAAAGAATGACTAAATTGTCAAAAGTTTTCAATAGTGTACTTGGTTTCAAGTACACTCATTTGGAAGAAGAAACCGCGTCTTATGGCTATTCCAAAAGAGGAAAAACACTAACGATCTACTTTGAATGGTCGAACGGAAAGACCGATTGGCTTAACAATTTCGATTTCCCTGCCAAGCCCTATAGAGATATGGGGAACAAGTGGTACGCCCACCGTGGGTTTCTCAAGGTGTGGAAAGTCATTGAACCCCACTTGGAGAGTGCGATTAAAGACCCTAATATCAAGACGATCAACATTGCGGGTTACTCGCACGGCGCAGCGATCGCTCTCCTCTGTCACGAGTATTGCAAATATAATCGCCCCGGTTGCGAGGTGACAGGAGTGGGTTTCGGATGCCCTCGTGTTATATGGGGATTTCTTAAAGCCCCTGTCAAGAAACGATTTGAGGGTTTCACGGTAATTCGCAACAAGCGCGACATCGTGACGCACGTTCCCCCTGCCATATTTGGCTACCGACACCCCGACGGAGTATTAAAACTTGACGATGGTACTCCCTGTAACAGTATAGACGCGCATAGACCCGAAGAATATATAAAATCTCTGCTTAACTACGAGGAGAAAACAACAAATGAAAGATTGTGCATTTGACAAAGGCGATAAGTGTGCCGCTCTGTTGACGCATAACTGCGAGAACTGCTCGTTTAGAAAAACAAAAGAAGAACTCATTACGGGCAGACAGAAAGCGAAGGAAATGCTCGAAAAATTGCCCGAAGAACACCGCAAAGCCATAGAAGAAAAATACTATGGGAGGGATAGTGCAGCGTATGAGTTATAGTTTTGATTGCCCTTATCTTGAGGACACCAATCACGGGGTCATTCGGTGCGAATTTGCTCGGATAACTCCACCTGATAAGGAATCTCGGGCAGAATTTCTAACGGAATGTTGCGGTCATCCCACCAAATACAAGGAATGTGTTTTCTATAAGATAATGGATGATTACTACAAGCGTAAATATAGTACGGAGGTAGCAAAATGGTAAAGTATGAAAATAATTGTTGCGAGTGTGCCACACCCGGTTATCCCTGTTTGGGAGATGCTTGTTTTCTCCGAAGGGTCGAGGTGCATTATTGCGACAGTTGCAAAGACGAAATCATCGATGACGAAATCTACGATGTAGACGGCGAGGAGCTTTGTGAAGAATGTTTGAAGGAAATGTTTAGGAAGGGCGGGTGAAACGATGGGACAAACTGAAAAATGGCGAGAAATTGTCGCACGAGTAAGACTTGAGGAAAAAGGCTCGTGGCGTGACGCAGGTAAAGCAATCTCTGAATATTTCCCGGATTTGGATATGAGTCAGTTAATACGCAAAGCGAGAACATCTATGGGGAGGTCGGGCGGTGCGACAACAACAGAAAATCGAGATAACGCGGGGGAAGTAGCGAGTAAGCATAAAGTCACCTACAAAGAAAACGGTGAGATGATTTTTGAGGGACTTGTGACTCTCCTGTCGGGTCAGGCAATCACCCCTGAAGTTGTAATGGAATCTCACAACCTCAAACCCGATGAGTGGACGGTTGTTTCGTTCACTACTAACGCGTGGGAATCGCAGGTAAAGGGCGGCAAGAAAATTGTTTTATGGCAATCTAAAATAACCGTCAGACCTCGCACAACAAAAGAGATAACATTTGAGGATGTTGACAGATATTTTGAGAATAAGGACTTCTCTGCTCCGATCCCCACGGTAAAATGCGAATACGATAAAAACGGGGAAATTCTTGAGGTTTGTATTCCTGACTTACATTCAGGTTTGCTTTCTTGGAAGGACGAAACCGGAGAAGAGTACAACCTTAATATCGCAAAGGAAAGATTCTTCAAAGCAATGTCGGACATAGTTAATAGATGCCGTCATCACTCATTTTCCAAAATCTTATTCGTCACCCTCGGCGATTTGCTACATACAGATAACGATGCCCAAACCACAACCAAAGGAACATTTCAGCAGGTTGATGGCCGCATCGCACACATCTTTGACTATACCCTCGATATGATTATAGACGGAATAAGGATGCTTTCCGAAGTGGCTCCCGTAGAAGTGATATATCTTTGCGGAAATCACGACAGAGTCCTCGGATATACCCTTGCTAAAGCCGTAGAAAAGGCATTCACCGGACACGACGATGTTAATTTTGATGTGTCCCCCAATCCTCAAAAATATAGGTTGTTAGGAGTATCGCTCATCGGGTGGACTCACGGAGATATGCCTAAAAAGAATATGTCGAGTTGGTTACAAGACCGTGCGAGAAAAGAGTTCGGTCTGTGCAAATATGCCGAAATACATTCAGGGCATTATCACTCGGAGCAAGTAAAACCCGATGGTGGTGTAATCATTAGATATATGCCGAATATAGCATCGTCGTCTTATTGGGAACATCAACAGGGTTTTCCTCGCGGGGTTAAAACCGTTGTATGCTATCGTTGGCATCCTCAAATGGGCTTGAGGTCTATTTGGTACAACAATATATAAAGGAGGACAGACAATGAGCAAAGAGAAGCAGATTGAGGAAATGTATGCAGAAGAAGAACGAGTTAGGTGCACCTATTTGAATTATCTCACCAATGGTTACAGCTTTACCGAAGAAGATATTGGTGTAACAGTTTTTATTGGTGAAAATGCAAAAGAGGAAGCGGAAAAAGCTCTTGCAAAGGCACGAGCGAAGATGAAAGGCGGTGCGGAGTAATGAAAACAGTAAAAGACATAACATATAGCCTTGATGAGATCGAGAAAAAAGGCTATGGAGTAGAAAACAATATAATCGAAGAAATAGATATAAAGATTATTGGTCATTTTGGAAACATCCCTTGTTTGACGATAATGTGCAGAAACATTTGTCCTTATGGACATTACAATGATATTGCAAGATTGGGATTTTTGCTAAAAGCAATAGTTGAGTTTTTCGGTGTTGATAAAGAAGACGGAGTGAATTTGTCGAAATTAAAAGACATCCCGTGCCGTATTGTCTTTAATGGAAATGGTAAAAGTCATTGGGGCGAAAAGGCAGTCGGAATAGGTCATTATATGAAAGACAAGTTTGTCTTGTTTGAGGATTTTTCGCAACTTTGCTCAACTGAGAAAGGAGATACGGAATGATAGTGTCCCTTTATATAGCAATGTTTACTTGTATCATTTGGTCAATGTTTGCGAACACCGAGCTTGGATGGATTTCTTGGATATTTTCGGGAATCGTTTTTGTATGTGAAATAATATCTATGACAAAGTATAGTGACTTGTTGCAAAGAATTACTGAACTTGAAAACAATCAAAAGAAAGGCGATGAGTGATATGGCACGATATATTGATGCGGATAAACTAATCGAATTTATCACCAAGGGCTTAAATAATCCCGATAAAACAAAGGCATTTGGATATGATGCAATAGAGATTTTAACAGAGATTGAATACGCACCCGCGGCCGATGTTGTACCAAAGAGCGAGGTTGAAAGGTTGACGATAGATATGAACGCCGCTCGGTTAGGTATGATTGCGGAGCACGAAAGACTAAAGACTGCGAGAGCCGATGTTGCGAGGGAGATTTTAGAAGATATATCAACATATTGCACAGGCGAGGACTCCACCAACGTAGATTTTGCCATAGGCTATCTTTCGGCTATGAACAAAGTGTTGAGGGGACTTGCGGAAATCAAACAGAAATACACGGAGGAAAAAGATGAATAACACCTGTATTATTTGCGATGAGATCATCCCGGAGGGCAGACAGCTTTGCCCCTTTTGCGAGAATGCTCTTAAAAGCATTAAAGTCAAGAGAACGAAACGCAAGCGAGAACGGCGCGGCTTTTCTGCCCCGTTCGTTCAATTAACTATAGATGATATGGAGAAGACCGATGAATGAACTAAACACATATACCCTTAAAAATGGTATGACACTTACCGATCCGAACGATATTAAAATCTTTGAAATGCTCTTGGAGTTCAAACCGCATTGTAATGTCAATTTCCTTTGGAATGACATAGGACTCGGCAACCTTTTCGGTGCCTGTTTCCAACACATAGAGCGGTTCTGTGTAGATAATCAGAAGTGGTATCTCTATGACAACGGAGTATGGGTAATTGACAAGGGCGATATAAAATCACAGGGCAATATGCAAAAGCTCTTGCAGTTGCTCCACCTTTACTGTAAAGAGGTGGAAACAGAGGATAACAAGGACATACTCAAGCAGTATAGCACCTATATTAACAAAAGCTCCTCCGACTCAATTCTTCGTAGAGCATTGAATGCTGCGAAGAACTCTATGATAATCAACCTCACCGATTTCGATTCCAACCCCTACTTACTTAACTGCAAAAATGGCGTGTACGATATGCAAAAGCAGAGTTTCCGTTTTGCCGTCCCCGAGGATTATTTCACCCTCTCAACATCGTGTGCATTCCCCACGGCTCTCTATGCCGATTGGTGCGACCGTTGGTACGCTTTCGTAGACGAGATAACCGAGGGTAACAAGGAAAAGGCGCAGTTCTTACAGAGAGCGTTGGGTTACTCTCTCCTCGGTATCAACAAAGCCGAGTGTATGTTTATAGCATACGGACAGACTCGTTGCGGTAAGGGAACGTTGTTCAACAGTATAGCAAAGGTACTCGGATCGGGTAACGAGAACGGCTACGGCGGTACTATCAATTCCTCTCTCGTTTGTGAGAGCAAATTTAAGGACAAGGACTACAATGCCCCCGAACCTATGCTTGCCGACACCGTTGGTGTGCGCTACCTGACCTTGAGCGAAACGAAATCCAATGCAGTATTGGACGAAACGGCAATTAAGAGTCTTACCGGGCGCGATCCTCGTAAGACAAGACAGTTGCACACTACCGCTTTCACCTTTACACCGCAGTTTACTATTTGGCTCTCTACCAACTTCTTGCCTAAAGTCAACGACGATAGTGTATTCAAATCGGACAGAATTTGGGTAATAGAGTTTAACAAGCACTTCGACGAGGAAACCCGTGATAACAACCTCAAGGAACTCTTTGACACGAAAGAAGCTCAAATGACTATCCTCAAATGGTTAGTGGATGGCTACAGAGATTATGTGGAACAGGGTCTTAACCCTCCCACGTGTGTGAGAGAAGCCACGGCAAACTACGCGCGACAGAATGACCGCGTACTCTGTTTTAAAGAGGATTGTCTTGAGGATGCCCCGGGCGAGAGAGTGTCGAACGCGGCCATGTATGCAAAGTATAAAACGTGGTGTATGGATGAGGAGAGAAGCTATACTCCTCTTGGTACTACCTCGTTCTATAAGCAGATAGGTAGGTTCTACTCGAAGAAAGATTCTAACGGATTCCGTGGCTTTGCAGATGTTAAGGTCAAGACGCCCGAAGGAATGCTTGAGATTAAATAAATTACACAGTACAAAAAGTACAGAAATTTGAGGTACAAAGTCCCTATAGGAGAGAATAAGAAAAATAGAGTACAAATAGTACAATTATTTTAGGTATAAACTCTCTATAGGAAAGAAATTATATATGTTCCTCATATATAGGAATTTTATATCAAAAATTTTCGTACTTTTTGTACTCGATAGAAATGGAGGTAAATTTATGGCAACTAAAAAGAATGATGACGATATTGTAAAAGAGGTCGTGCAAGCGACTTCCAAAAAGAAACCGAGAGGGAAGAACATTGGGGAAACTCTCGCCCCCGTGACAGAACCGGGTGATAATGCAAAGTACATTGGTGTGAGTTTGCAACTTTTCAATCTGCCAGGTATCGACTTGCACGATCCCGAACAGGTACAGGCGAGGTTGACAGAGTATTTCAATATTCACTTTGAAGCAGATTTGAAACCTACTGTAGCAGGTATGGCTATGGCACTTGGTCTTGATAGACGGAGATTGTGGGAGATAAAAGCCAATGTTCCCGACCGTAATCAAGACATACCGACTCTCACAAGGGACAGTATAAAAAAGGCATACGACTTTATGGAGAATTTGTGGGAAAATTATATGCAAAACGGTAAGATTAACCCCGTATCGGGCATCTTCCTCGGCAAAAACAACTTTGGCTATCAGGATAAGACCGAATACGTGCTTACACCGAATACCAATAACGACTCCGACTATAACGCAGACGATATACGAAAGAGATACTTGACCGACTCTGCGACTTTCCCGACTATCGACTCTGCCGACTCTGATAGCGACTCTTAAGCGACTATGAAATCCCGATTTCGGCAACTTTCCCGACTTTCTCGGGCGACTTTACCGATTTCGGGATTTTCTTTGCGACTTTCGACTTTCGGGCGACTTTCAAAAAGCGGGCGACTTTCGACTTTGAGCGACTTTGGCAACTTTCCCGACTTTTAGGTTTTTGCGACTTTTGGCGGCTCACGCGCTCACGGCGCGCGGGTCGCTTTTTGCCGTGATCCTGCCCGGGCGCGCTGCGCCCGTGGTACCGGCGGCGTAAAAATAAGCCCCGATCCCGTCGGGGCTTTTGTCCTGTTTAATTTTCTATTTTCAAAACGTCGTCCGTTGATATGACTAAATATTCAAAATCATTTTTCTTGAAATAAAGCAGATCGCCGCTTTTAAATGCAAGCCCGCGAACGCATGACGTTTTTACTTTGTCAATACGTTTAAAGTCGAACGGGATGCCCTTTTCTCTGTATGTTATTTTCATTTGTCCATGCCCCCTGTTTAATTCCTGTAATAGTACCGAGAACAGCCGCGCCCATGCAGGACGCGACCGTTATTAAGATAAATATAATATAACCGATAATTTGTAACATTGTTTTATACCTCGTCAAGCTCAATTTTGATATCTGTCAAAACATGATCCCACGCCGTGCCGTAATGGGTCACGCCCCATATATAACAGTCAATGACGGGCAAATAATAAAGCGGGTCGTTTGTGTATTTTTTTATAATATTCGCGCCGTCGTCCGATATAATATAATATTGGAATATTTCTTGATTTTGGCTTTCGTGCTGTTCCCATTCGAGCGCGTCGATCCGGTTGTTAATATCGTCGGCGCGTTCCTGTAATGCTTTATATTTCGGGGTGTGCTCTAAATCGGCGTTTATAAGCGCGATTTGTTCTTCTTCGATTTCTTCTAATTCGCCGTTTAATTCGTCGATTTCGTCGCTGTTATCAATATAGCCGTTTACCTGTTCCGGCTCGTTATATTCGCCGTCAATGGTACTATAAAATAGTTTAGTAATATCATTTACTAATACCGCGTCGAACGCTTTCGAAAGTGTTCTATAATCAACATAGCCGTTGCTGATTCCGTAGTCGCTTATTTTGTTACCGTAAAAGTAATTTGATTTGTGATTTGTTGTCATTTGTTTTACCATCCTTTTTAATTATTTATAAATAGATTTCTCTATTTGATAATATTATACAATAGATTTTTCTATTTGTCAATAGGTTTTTCTATTTATTTTTGAAAAATTTTAATAGTTTTTTCTATTTAATTATATTTGTATAAAAATGTACACATTATTACACATTCGCGCCGCGATCCGTCCGGGCGTGTTGGTGATATGGCGGTCGTGTCGTGCCTGTGGTACTGTCGCCGCGATCCGTCCGGGCGCGCCGTGCCTGTGGGGGATATGCGCGCGGGCGTGGGCGGGGGAGTTAGTCGTCCGAGTAGCCGAAAAAATAAAAAAGAAAAATTTTCAAAAATAAATAGAAAAACCTATTGACAAGTAGATTTTTCTATGTTATAATGAACACATCACATAGGAGGTAGGTAATATGACCGAAAAGGATGTAGTTCGTAAAGTAATGAAAATGAGGGGGTGGAGTCAACCCAAATTAGCCGAGGAATCGGGTTTCAAGAGTCAATCCAATATAACAGGTTTACTCAATAACAACAAAAACGGTATTCGTATGGATAACCTGTTTAGAATGCTCGATGCTATGGGGTGTGACATAATTGTTCGTGATAAGATGGGTAGTAACCAAGAGTGGAAAATTGATATGAAAGAGGGAACGGAATGATTTACTTCTATGCAAGAGTTTCAAGTAAAGACCAAAACCTTGCGAGACAGCTTGCCGAAGCAAAACAGTATAAGAACATAGACGAGGTGTTTTGCGACAAAGTAACAGGCAAGAAATTTGAGCGACATGATTACGAAAGACTTAAATCAATCGTTCGAGAGGGAGACGAGGTTATCGTTAAAGAAATAGATAGATTAGGTCGAAACAAACCAGAGTCTAAAGATGAAATAAAGTGGTTTGCCGAAAAGGGTATTACTTTGCGTATTCTTGAATTACCCACCACCCTGATTGATTTCAATGGTCAAGAGTGGATTAAAGAAATGATAAACAACATCTTGATAGAGGTTTTGACCACTGTTGCCGAACAGGAAGTGAAGAAGATAGACAGGAGACGTGCCGAGGGTATAGCCGCCATGCCTGTTGTGAATGGCAAGAAAGTATCACTCAAAACGGGTCGAGCTTATGGTAGACCATCTGCTGTGTCGGAAGTTGAATTTAAAAAATTCCTCAAAAAACAAAAAAGCGGTGAACTCACCGTGGCAGAATGTTGTAAAGAATTGAACATAAGTCGCAGAACGTGGTATAATAGAGTAGCGGAGGTAGAGGGATGCGTTTCATAGGCTATATGGCAAGTGGGGTGACCGCCTGTGTGTTAGTTCTTATAATAATATTGGTAGCATTTACCCCCGATAAGTGTGAACACGAGGATATGGTAACGATGTATACGTTTACATCTTATGACAGTACGGCGTATAGTGATGTTAGACCATATTGTAGAGATTGTAATAAGAGGTTTCAGTATAAGTTATTCAAAGGCACGTTATTAGACCAATCATATTTAGATGCCATTGTAGAACATAGCGATGCTAACGAAATTATCCCGGGAGAATATTACACAGTAACCGCTATTGTTCCACAGGGTTACACTCAAGCTTCTTATGCTTCTACTCGGGTTGGGCTTAATTGCAGAGTGGAGAACGAGGATTTTATAGTGGGATTCAATGTTGAGTTCCGAGAAGAATTTAAGGAATTGGTGAAGTTAGTAGAAAAAGGTGAAGAAATAACATTCCGTGGTAGATTCTATGACGGGGGTTGTGGATTTACGGATTGTGAGTTAATAATTGAATAATATCAATTAGATTTGAATTTGTGTGCGCAATGATTTGCGGAGGTATATAGTCCTCGTGAATCATTGCGCATTTTTTATTTGGAGGTAAATATGGAGATTGTATTACAAAAAATCTCGGAAAAATTAAAAAAGACACCTACAATAGAGGTATTCAATGACCTTTATTATATGTGTCTTGAAACAAAGAAAACAGATATACCCCTCGCCACGAAATACCTTATGCTTTTGTCGGACGAGTGCGAGAGGGTTATTGCAAGTGGGATAATGGACAAGGACATTAAAGAGTTGTTTGCTCTGCACAAAAGGGTACTACTCGCAGGAGCGGAGCATTCTTTTCATTTGTTCCTTTTGTACATAGAGTGGAATAGAGAACCGCAAAAGAAATTTTATCCACCTCGTAGAAAGGTGTTAAAGCAAGTGGTAGATGCTCTGCAAGAATTAGAGGACGATAAACTCGACCTGTTGGCAATTTCACTTCCTCCGGGAAGTGGTAAGACCACGTTGGCAATTTTTTATCTCACTTGGTTAGCGGGTAAGCACTCTGACGAACCTATGCTCACGGGTTCTCACTCTAACTCGTTTGTGAGAGGCGTGTATGACGAATGCTTGCGTATCCTCGATCCTCAAGGAGAGTATTTGTGGCACGATGTATTCCCCACGATATCGGTAAGTAATACGAATGCCAAGGATTGTAGAATTGACCTCGGTAAACGTAAAAGATTTGAAACATTGGAGTTCACTTCTATAGGTACAGGAAACGCGGGTCTTTATCGTGCATCCAAATTGCTCTACTGTGATGACCTTGTAAGTGGTATTGAGGTCGCGTTGAGTAAAGAGCGGTTAGATAAGTTGTGGGAAACCTATACCACGGACTTACGACAGAGAAAGATCGGAGATCATTGCAAAGAGCTACACATAGCAACACGTTGGAGCGTCCACGACATTATCGGTAGACTTGAGAGAGATTATGGCGATAGTGACCGAGCGAGGTTTATAGTTATCCCGGCACTCGATGATAACGATGAGAGCAATTTCGATTATGCGTATGGTGTAGGGTTCAACACTAAATTCTATCACGAGCAGCGCAACATTATGGAAGATGCTTCGTGGAGAGCTTTGTATATGAATCAGCCTATCGAGAGAGAGGGTCTGCTATACCAAGAGGACGAGTTAAGACGATATTTTGAGTTGCCCGAGGGAGAACCTGACGCGATTATATCGGTGTGTGATACCAAAGATCGAGGAACGGACTACTGCGGTATGCCGATAGCGTATCAGTACGGACAGGATTTCTACATCGAGAAAATTATTTGTGACAACAGTAACCCCGAGATTGTGGAAACGCGATTGGTTATGGCTCTGCTCGAACACGAGGTTCAGTTGAGTAGATTTGAGAGTAACTCGGCGGGCGGCAGAGTTGCACAGAAGGTACAGGAACAAGTAAGGGCGAAAGGCGGTCGCACCAAGATTACGACCAAGTACACTACTGCCAATAAGGAAACCAAGATTATCGTAAATTCTCCGTGGATAAAGGAACATTGTTTGTTCAAGGATAATTCGGTGATTACGGACAAGGAATACAAAAAAGCTCTCAATTTCCTTTGTACTTACACAATGGCAGGTAAGAACAAGAACGACGATATTCCTGACGCGTTCGCGCAGTTATCTGAATTTGCTCAATCGCTTGAGGGAAACAAGGTGATGGTGTTCCAAAGACCCTTCTAATACTATATGTAGTGGATTTTTGCAAAATATACACTAAATATAGTGTTTTTGACTTGACAAATGCACAAAAATGTGCTATAATGTATGCGTAGAATAGTATTCATTTCTTTCTCCTATTTTGAATACTAATAATTGAATAATGGTTTGTTTTTGTTTGAGTGCGTAATGATTTACGGTAGGTTTTAGTCCTACGAAGTCATTACGCACTTTTTATTTTGTCGCAAAGGAGGGATTTAAGATGGAGATGTACGGTCGTAGAGTGATTACTACAGATGCCGTTGAGATTACGGACGAGAGTATCGTGGCAGAGCTTAACAAGGCGTTTGATACACATGACCTTAACCGTGGTGAAATTGAATATCTGTGGAATTACTATCGTGGTAAACAACCCATCTTGCAACGAACAAAACAGGTTCGCCCGGAAATTTGCAACAGAATCGTGGAGAACCGAGCGAATGAAATAGTTTCGTTCAAGGTTGGCTACCTTTGTGGTGAGCCGATTCAGTATGTGGGCAGAAATGGTGACGAGAAGGTGTCACAGGCTATTGCCGAATTGAACGAGATGATGTTTAGCGAGAACAAGGCAACACAGGACAAAGAGATAGTCGAGTGGCAGATGATTTGTGGTACTGCCTACAGATTGGTAATGCCCGATAAGCGCGATGAAGAAGATTGCGCTCCCTTCGAGATGTTCACCCTTGATCCTCGTGATACATTCGTTGTTAAGTCGAGCGAGGTCGGCAACAAGCCGATGTTCGCGGTTAAATATAGAGTTGATAGCGAGAATAACCGCATTTGCTCGGTTTATTCTGCTAATCATTTTTGGAGGATCGTCGGAGATAGAATTACCGAAAGTGAACCTCACGCACTTGGAATGATACCGATTTTCGAGTACCCGGCGAATAATGCTCGATTGGGTGCATTCGAGATCGTTCTTCCAATGCTCGATGCTATCAATACCGTGGCATCCAACCGATTGGACGGTGTTGAGCAGTTCATACAATCCTTCATCAAGTTTGTAAACTGCGATATTGACGAAACGCAGTTCAAAGCTCTCAAAGAAATGGGTGCTATCAAGGTCAAGTCGGTTGACGGTACCGTTGCCGATGTTTCGATAGTAACACAGGAGCTTAACCAAATGCAGACGCAGACCCTTGTTGATTATCTGTATCAGACAGTATTGACAATCTGCGGTATGCCGAACCGAAATGGTGGCTCGTCCACAAGTGATACAGGCGCGGCGGTAATAATGCGTGATGGTTGGTCGTTGGCAGAGAGCAGAGCTAAAGATAGTGAGCTGATGTTTAAGCAATCCGAACACGAGGTATTGAAGCTCGTATTGAGAATAATTCGTGATACCGAGGGATTAAGTGATGTTGTTTACAAATTGAAACTCAAGAACATCTCCTTGCAGTTTACAAGAAGAAATTATGAGAACATTCAGAGCAAGTCACAGGTGCTTGTGTCTATGCTCCAACAGAACAAGATACATCCTCGCCTTGCATTTACTTCTTCGGGATTGTTTACCGACCCCGAGAGTGCATATCAGTTGAGCAAGGAGTATAGCGAGGAACAAGAGAAGAAAGCACTTGAGATGATGTCGGCACAGAACACTACGGCAGAGGAGGACGATGGCGATGAGTCAGAGAATACAGATAGAGATTAAAAACAAGGTCGCCACCTG
>JAEIGA010009065.1_pt1 | contig 15051 bp, 16 predicted proteins | sample 9270691 | NCBI WGS metagenome assembly JAEIGA01 (sample SAMN17057246, study PRJNA624740) | gut metagenome | biome: biome; isolation source: fecal sample | host: Bos grunniens | place: China: Xizang | collected 2019
ATACTTGGTAGATGGGAAAGTTACCTCTTTTCCGGTCTGGTCGACCAGACTTGAATCACCCTCGGTCTGGTCAACCAGACTTACCACCCTATTTTACATTAGGCTGACCACCCTTTATGTAAGGAGGTGAAAATTATGTCGTCAGTTACTCGTCAACTTCGCAAAATCGTCACATCCGACCTCAACGACTACGCTTCCCGTAAGCATCGTCTTATCCGCGACAATCTCGATTGGCTTCTCAACAAAACCGCTGTTATGTTTGAGTATGACAATCTCCCGCCAACTATCCCGTCTATCGCTCTTGAACGTTTATTGCAATGGTGCGGCTCATGCGCAATTTGGCGCGTACCCGAAATGTATACCCCCGTCGGTTACGGCCCGTCATTTAACTGTTCCAGTCTGGTTGACCAGACCAGTTCGTTCCTCTACGCATTCCGCTATACACTTGCGGAGGCGCCTGACCCTTATGATGAGCCGTACAAGCTTGTTATAACGTCTCCGGGTTTCCGTCCGTCTATTTCCGAAACACTCGAAATCAACAAGGACGTTGCGATTATTCGTAACGATACAAACTATCGCGGTCTCTACCAGTTACATTTGAAGTACGCCGAACTCATGGCAGAGGCGGAAATCTCGCTTCGTTCTACTTTGCTTGTTCTCCGTGACCAGTTACTGTTCATTTGTAAGACGGAGAAGCAACGCAAAGCTGTTGACGCCTATATCGCCGCACGCGAAAACGGCCAACCGGCGTTCATATCGTCCAATGACTTAGGCGCGCCGCTTGAAACTGTCATTCAAAATTCCCGCTCCAACTCTGTTGAGCTTGCTGTAAACGGTTTGCAAGCTATAAAGGCCGCATGGTATAATGAAATCGGTTTGAATCCGTCATTTTCCATGAAACGCGAATACACGTCCGCTCAGGAAATTGACACTCAAACCGATTTGCTTATGCCTATTATAGATGATATGTACCGTTCACGTCAAATCGGGCTTGAGAATGTTAATTCCCTGTTCGGTACCAATATCACTGTCCGTAAATCTTCCGCTTGGGAGGTTAAGGAAAAGTCAATCGACCTTATCGAACGTCAGAAACTTGCTGATGTAGAGCTTACAGAGGCGCAAGCGGAAACGGCCAGTCTGGTTGACCAGACTAGTGAGGAAGGAGGCGATACTAATGAGGGAGATGACGCTGATAACTCTGTCGGAGGCGATACCGAGTGAGAGCATTTTCTCTCATATGCTATCTTCGGGATTATCTTTTATCCCCTCTGCTAGTGTTGCTGATTATCTCGATAGCGAATACTTTGCTAATTGCTCTGGGGCTAAGCAGGCTTCACCGCTTGTTGAAAAGTGGTCTGGTCAACCAGACTATGAACAGACATTAGCGGTGATAATCGTCAACCGCTATCGCGCTAAGTGGGAGGGGCTGTTTCGGCAGTATAGCAATTTGTCTACGTTAAATCTTCTTAACAATATTAATATTGCTAAGGAGACAACGTATGGAAAGGGTAATATAACGACTACCAGTAATACGCTTACTAAGTCCGGTAGTGAGGTAAATACCCTTAATGGGGAACAGGTTACTGACGAAACTTTTCCTGATTCTCGCAAGTCTACGCGGAAAATAACTGGCGGATGGGAAGGTACCGATAACGCTACTAATACGCGTACCGGTACGGAGGAAACAACGGAATCTTTTCCGACGGAACGTAAGTCGTCTAAGTCTACTACTGGTAGTTATGCCGATACCGATACTACTAAGAATACTCGTACCGGCTCCCAGCTCGTAACTGAAAAAGGCGATACTCTTGCCTCTGTCTATGGGTTTAACTCTAGCAATCCTGTTCCGTCTAATAAGACTGGCCCCGCTGATTCTCAAGCGGGTACAACGTCCGAGACTACCTATGGACAGAACGGTTTGATTGATGAGCGTTCCGGGGCTATTTCTCGTACCTATAATAATTTCAAAGAGGAAACTACGGAATCCGGCTCTAAGAAACTTGCCGTTACCTATGGGCAAGATGGTCTGGTTGACCAGACTATGGGGACTAATTCTCGTACCTACCAGAATTATCAGGATGAGGTAACGGAAAGCGGCTCTAAGCGTACTACGGTTTCTTATGGTAATGGCGGAAAGACCGATACTCTATCCTTCAATAACCGTTCTGATTCCAGTTCCGGTAGCAGTACTTCTACCGATTCCGGTAAGGATACAACTACGGAACAGGGATATAATTACAAGTCACTTATGGAGGAGTATTTAGCAATCTTCTGTTCCGCCGAATATCTCGACTTTCTCGCAATCGTGTATTCCGATTGTGATGAAATATTGACGTGCCCGTTCTATGTTTGATTGGTCTGGTTAACCAGACTGGAAAGGAGTTTGTATGACTGTAACTGACGCTTCTACTCTTGTCAATAATGCCGCCAAACAGTTCGCCGGTTTTGAGGCGGTAGCGCAAGAGGACTTGTCCAATATCGTGGATTTCGGACGCGCTATTGAAGACAATATGGGCTTTGATGTGTTCTTTGGCAAGCTGGCTGACCAGTTCAACACTATTAAGTTCTGGTCTCGCCCGCATGTCAGCTTTGCGCCGAATGTATGGATGGAAACGGAAAAGTACGGCGCAATTCGCGCTATGTACCGCACTAAGTACATGGAATCTCAGCCCGCCGAACAGTGGGATTTGCAAAACGGCGTTTCCTATGACCCGTTCATCGTCAATAAGAATGAGGTTTTGGCGCGGTTCTGGAGCAAGAAATTTTCCAGTTCTATTAAACCTCAGACGATTGTCAGGGAGCAACTTGAATCGGCTTTCCGTTCCGAAACGGAGCTTATGTCGTTTATCGGCATGCTGGAGCTTGCGCGGACTAATACGCACGGGCGCGCTTGGGACGAACTCATTATGAGTTTGTTTCAGGCTATCGCCGGACTTGCTGTGAATGCTGGCGGTATGCAAGACATTAAACTGCTGACGGAGTTTAATACACTCTTTCCGCGTGATACGCCATTGACGGCTACTAACGCCCTCTTTGATGAGGCCTTTAACCGCTATGCCATTTATCGTATGGGAATCGTGCGTGACCAAATGGCGCTTGTTACCGGTATGTTTAACGCTTCCCATTTGGAAGCCGCAACTTCCCCTGACCGTCAGAAAACTGTTATGATTTCCGATTTCGCCCGTTCCGCCGGGGTATATCTCCATGATGCCCCGAATCAGTTTAATACTGGTTCGTTGGCGATTCCTAACGCGGACGTGGTACCCGCTTGGCAAGGAATGGGCACTTCTGGCGCGCTTGCTGACCGTTTGAGCGTAAAAGCCGTTATTGACGTTGGCGGCGATTCCCTTGTTACCGCCAACATTTCCGGCTTGCTCGGTATCGTCTATGATGAATGGGCGCTTGGCGTCAGCACCTATAAGCATTCTGTCCGCGCCGCGTATAATGCACGTGGCAATTATACCAATTATTTTGACGACCTTCTCGGGGGCTTCTTCGTGTCGCCTGATGAGAATGTCGTTGTGTTCCGGTTGGCGTAAGTCTGGTTAACCAGACTAGGAGGTTATCATGAACGTCGGAATTTCTATGCTTGCTGTCGACCTGACGCAGGCGTCTGTTTCCAGCTCTACGTATACGTTTGAGCATAACATCGAAAAGGCGATTACCGCCGCTACGCATATCACTGTCTCCGGTCTCGTGCAGTCGTCTAAGACGTACAACGCTATGCCGGCGTGGTATAACGTGACTGACAAGAAGCTGTTTATTGGCACTGGTACGCACTACTTCACGGTAGACGGAAAGACGCTGACGTACACGTAAGTGGTCTGGTTAACCAGACTAGAAATAACCGTCCGGGTCAGAGGCAACGGACGGGTATGAAGGGAGGTGAAAGAATGGGAACTCTGGTATATAACAATGCTAATATTTTGAATCCGACTATTAGTGATTTTGAGAGTTCAAATATCCCTACTGCGGTAATTCTTAGTCCCTATATTAGGTATTTTATTTCGTCTGACAGTATTGCGTATTTTGGGGCTTATAATTCTAGCGGTTTGTTATGGCTACGTTATGCTTCTTTGGCTCATTCTTATGTTAGCTATTCGGATAAAACGGATTCGGTATTTGGTTCCATTTCTACTTTGGAAATTGGAAACTTGTTAACTGATAGGGGGATATATGTTTCAGACACTCAAGCGACTAGTACTGACCGAGAATTGACTGTTGTCCCGTTTGATACAGAGAATGATTTGTATCAAGCGTTTGAAGATGCGATATTCGCCCCTACTAATTTTCCCATAACTTACCGTCTTACTAATGCGACTACTACCGGCCCTAATGAGGCTAATGTCGGCGATACAGTCACAGTTTCGCTTACGTTTCCGGAAGGTTATGGCGTTGTGAATCCGTCGTCAGACGTCTATGTAAGCTGTAATGGCGTGCTAGTACCTTCTACGTATTCTGATGGCCAGCTTGTGTTCACAATGCCTGACCCATCATAGGTCTGGTCGACCAGACTGGAGGTGATAAAGTGAGTGACTATTTGCAAGTTCCTAAGGCCTCGAATAGTAGTAATGAAAGTTACTATCTTTTTGGCAATACCATATTTTCAAGAGAGGGTATAGGCGATTGGAAAATAGCTTATACCGCTGACGGGCAATATAATGTCAGAGTAGGAATATACCGGGCTGGCGGTAAATGGAATTTCGTTGTCGTTTCTGATAGCGTTATTTATCCTCCCGATATTGATATACGTATTGTATCGCCTACTTTCGTTTCGGCGCTTACTATCGCCTCTATAAGTAATCCATGTGGGAGCGGATTAGGCGGATACTATGAGGCGGGAGCGTATACTGCCGACGGAATGACTACTAATATTCATGTTTTCACTAGTCTTTCCGAGACTTTAAACGCTATAGCTTTTTCGCCTTTTCCCTCTCCCAGTTCCGGTGTTGTGGTAACTGTAAACGCTTCACCTAATTATACTCCGCCTTCCGCAAATGGCGTTATAGTTACTGTAATAGGTCGGCTACTTGACCCAAATCAACAAGGCGGAATGTCTGTGCCTGGAGGCGGACAGGGTACTTTTGACGATAGTTCAGACAGTGTTCCAATTCCTCCGTTACCTACTTTATCGGCTTCCGGCTGTGGGCTGGTAACTTTGTTTCGTCCGACGTTAGCGGAATTGCAAGCGTTAGGCTCTTACCTATGGACTAATATTACGGATTTTATTGAGAATCTCAATAAACTGTTTATGAATCCTATGGATTACATTATCAGTCTGAATATTCTCCCCTGTAATCCGTCTGTTAGTAGTCCTAGGCCTATCAATATTGGTAGCGTTACAACGTCGATTTCTATGTCGCCTGTTACTTCGCAATGGTATGAGTTCGATTGTGGTACTGTCAATATCAGTGAATATTGGGGTTCCGCTTTGGACTATGCGCCGAATACTAAGGTCTCGTTATTCCTTCCGTTTATCGGTTCTGTCAGTCTTAACACTGATGAGGTAATGGGAAAGCGTCTCGGTATAAGGTATCGTATTGATTTGTTATCAGGTCAATGCGTTGCTATGGTAACAGTTGCTGGTCTGGTTGACCAGACCGGGACTGTTTATTATCAGTACACTGGCGAATGCGCTGTAAGTGTTCCTTTAACTGGCGCCGATTGGAGCAGAATTTATTCCGCCGCAATAGGCGCCATAGGGGCCGCCGTATCTGGAGGAATAGCCGCTGGAGCCGCAGGAGCCGCCGCAGGCGGAGCTACTTCCGCTTTAGCTGGAGCGAATGCGGCGGAAGCCGCCGCAAATACCGGACTGGCTTTTAGTATGATAAACGATACTTCTAAGGGTATACCCGGTGTTCAGCAAATGCGACAAAATATGTTGCAAGCGTCACAAATGGCTTTAGACGCTGGTAGACAAGCCGCGTCAGCTCCCGCACGCGTATCAAATGGCGTCCGCGCTATGCGTATCGCTAACACTGTCAATAACACTGTTGGGCAGGTTATTTCCGGTAAAGGTTATGTAACACATAGCGGCACTGTATCAGGTAACGCGGGTATGTTAGGCGTTAAAGTTCCTTATGTCATGATTGAGTTTCCAAATCAATCATTGGCGGAAAACTACAAGCATTTCGTTGGGTACCCGTCTAATATATATGCGCGATTAGGCGATTTATCCGGGTATACGGAATGTGAACAAGTAATGGCAGGTGGTCTGGTCAACCAGACCGACGCGGAAATGTCTGAGCTTGTAGAGGCTTTGAAGGGAGGCGTTTATCTATGACAATTACGTTATATAATAATACGTCTCCGTCAAACTATATCAATAAGACAATTACGATTGTATCGACTTTGACTGGTACTCTTCGGAATCCTACAAGCGTAACAGACCCTGTTATTACTATTGAACGTTCAGACCCAACGGGGTTTAATTATGCATGGATTGATGAGTTCGGGCGATATTACTTCATTACAGGTATTTCGTCAGAATCTAGCTCTTTGATTTCCATTTCCTTGCATGTTGACGTTCTTATGACGTACAAGGACGGAATTAAAAATATGAACGCTATAGTCAAGCGTCAGGAAAATCAGTTTAATTTGTATCTTGACGATGGAATATTTAAGGCGTATCAGAATACGAAACATAAGGTAATACAGTTCCCTTATGGCTTCACTGAATATTCCTATATTCTGGCGCTTGCTGGTAATGGGGATTCTTAGGCGACTGACCCCGCCTTTGAATAATAAAGCCTCTCCCCGTTGTGGGCGGGGAGAGGCGGTTAGTCTGGTCAACCAGACTTAGTCAGTTACATACGCGTACCGGTGATGATAGTCGACTTCCCAGACGGTGTAGCCGAAAATCTCGTCGCCGACAATCGGGACATATCCGACTTCGCCCAGCTTGAGATTTTTGTACAGAATCTCGAACGTGTTGGGACGCGTGTACTCGCCGATACGCTTCTTACATTTCTCGTTGTCGTAGGGAAGAATAAATTCGGTTGCTTTCTTAAAATCCATGACTGACCCTCCATAGATTTTACGGCGTCCGGTCTGGTTGACCAGACTAGTTCGGAATGGGACTGTATGTTGTAGAGAATTTCAGATAGTTTCTGATATTCTCGCCAACAGTGTTGTTTGCGTAAAATACGCGTCCTTGTTTTAGACATTTAGCAATGAACTTACTATAGTCATCAGCGTGTTTTGTCAATGCCATACGGCAGTTAGCGCAAGGATAGAAATAATCCGTATAGACTATTCTGTCCTTATAGCGATTGTCAATATACGGCGGTTCCGCGTGGATTATTTCCCGTCCGTTGTCGTATACCAGTATCACCTCTAAGCCATCAGGCGTTTGAGCGGGAAATATCTTTGCGCTCCATCCGTCTATGGATTGCACATAGCAGGGTTCCCCGCGTTCCCATCCGTCAAGACTTTCAGGAATGGGAGGATACATAGCGGTTTCCCATACTCCGCTTGTAATCATGCGCGAACGCGGGTTATCATAGTTAAAGAATACGTCAGAAGCTTTCGCTCCCACGTGTTCCGTATAGCATACGATAATCTTACGTTTGCCGTCGCCTGTCTTGTACTCGTCGAAAGTACCCTGTTCCATTTCACGAACATGATTCAAACCCCATTCCGTAAAATAAGGGGCCGTCCATGAAACAGTGTTAGCAAGCATAATAATGCGTACATTGTCGCGTTGCCGTACGATAGACGATACGAGATTCTCAAATAAAGCGGGTTCATTCGGAAGGTAATATTGACGTGTAAGAAACTCGTCGAATATTATAGTAGTTACTTCCGGAAAACTTGCGCCTTTTGAAGTCTCCCACGTGTTAATTGAAAATGTGTATCCGCAAGGCTCCGGAAGTTTTTCCTGTTTGCCCTTTTCATTTAACACTGTGGGAAAGAAACATCCGCTATAGAATGTCATTCCGTCATAGCCCAGTTGTTTAAAATGGTTGTTCAAATCGCCCGTTGCGATATTGCCATTAAACAACTCGCGCATATACTTCTGTTTGATACTTTCGGAAAGACGGCGTATATAAGCAAAACGCCCGCCGTCTTTCACGTAGTTATCAAGCGCATAAGAGAGGGCCGAATAGGTCTTGCCATTCGACCTCTCTCCTATAAACATATAGATTTGCGCGTCAGGGGCCTTTTCAATGACGGTTCTCACGTCAAAGAATTTAGCCATTAGTCCTCCTTGGTCTGGTTGACCAGACTACATCTGTCCGTCCTGATAGTACCCGTCATGTGTAAGCCATAACACAGCGTGTAACATTTCGTCGGTGATTGAGAACGAGTAACTGGCAGGCTGAACATTGACACCTGAACGGGAAACATAATAATCACGATTTCCCAGATAGTCAGTTATCCAACCGCGTTTCTCTTCATCAAAGAATGACGATACGGTACGCCCAGCATACTTAGACGGTACCACAAGGTCTGTTGTAAATACGTCGAATGGGGAAATCTCACGGCTTTTAGCTAGCTTCCGAATGTACTTTAACGTACCCTTCTTGTTAGTACCAGCTACCGTCAGTTCCCATTCCCCATGTTTCTTTATATCACGCTCCCTTGTGAATTGAATAAGATAGCGCTTTGCTCCAAGCGTCTTGAAATTAGCGCCTTCCCATTCCTTTTCCCATACTCCCATACACTTTTGTTTTCCGTCGGGAGAGCAGGGAATCATATAGTCTAACGCAATGCCATTGCGGTTAGCGCAATCCTCCATCTCGCGCCATGCGGTCTGGTTGACCAGACTAAAATAGTCATCATGGTTTCCTACGAACTTGACGCTGTCAGTATCGCAATAACGGAAGTCGTCGCCAATTGCTAAGATAGCGTCATGCAACCGCCAACGCGCATGCGCCGTTACCCACACGCCCCATGGATAGAAAAGGAATCTGTTCCGCTTTTCGTTCCATTCAACAACGGCTTTGACTATATCGGCTTTCTCTTTTGAGAAACCTTTTATGTTGTCAAACATGAACAAATCTCGGATTACCTTTTCTACCATCATGCCATACACGGAATTGAGCATGTTTTTGGAAACCATATACTCGCGCTCCATTCCGATAACTCCATCAAGTGTAGTCTTACCATTGAAAAACTTGGCAATACTCTTGACAATAGGTTTAGGCAGATAACCGCGTTGCGATATGCGCATATCGGTTATGCGATACTTTGTGAAATTATAGAACTTACGGATAGTATCAAAATCAAGTTCTGTGCAAGTAATAGAAAGATACATAGCGCTGATAATTCGGCCGCTTGCGCTTTCCTGATATTCCCCAGAACTGACAGGCGCTATAATATCGTGGCACTTGTGTTTGGAAATGGGGAAGTAATAATCTACTTTAGGCTCTACATCCCACAGTTCCAGTTCAAACATACAGCAGTACTTATTGAGATAATCACTGTACGGCGTCAAGTCACTGGACAGTCTGGTCTGGTCAACCAGACCAGTAACAGGAGTGAAATAATTGATAGGAAAATAGCAGCAACACATAACATAAGGATACGACGACTTAATGTCATATGATTGCACATTCTCTATAGTCTTTCCGACATAACGAATATTGCCAAAAACAGACCCGCCTGCAAAGGCGTCCATAGCTTGTTCCGCACAACGCGGCGTCATAGTAAGTCCGTCCATGAATTGAGAGTACTCACGCCGTTTCTCGAAACAGGCTTCGCGTACATAACGCCTGACATATCCGGTGTTAGTATAGGGTATTTTGGAAATGTCTCCGTCGTCCTCTATCTTTTCCCGGATATATTGGATTATCACGCGCACGTCCATTTCACAATAGTGAAATTCCTTTTGCGTAAGAGGGGTTTTAGAATGTCGAACTAAGTCGTAATCCAAATCGCCTTCCGCTTTCAAAACAGGCTTGCGCAAAGACTTGCCAACTTTCGCAAGTCCGTTTCCGCCCGCTAATACAAGACTATCACGAAATTGAATGCGCCCAGTATCAGCGAATAATACATCTCTATTCTTTTTCAAGAATACATTATCCCATTGAATGTAGTACTTGAAAAAAGAAAAGTCGAATTTCAGAAAATGGACATATACGACTAATGTCGCATTCTGTCTTTCAAGAAATCCGTTTAGCTCTTGTACCAGCTCCGTGAACTCGTCAAGATAACGACCAAATATAACAGTATCTTCTATACCAAACATCCATATATAGCAATACGCGGACTTTTCATAAGTCTGTTCATCTATAAAACTGGACGTTTCAGTATCGAAAGCGGCGGCTATATTTAGCAACCGCTTTTTGGATACTACCTCTCTAAAGAGACATTCGCCTTTGAGACGGTCGACTGCCTCTTTAGAGTAGGGAATCATCTTAACTGAGTAGGTCTGGTTGACCAGACTGCTCAAATATATCACCTTCTTCGTCTACGTTGCGGTGAATAGGGTTTCCCTCTATTCCGGCTACTTCGTCTTTAAGTTTGCCGCGCTCGGATTCCTTGCGTTCCATAGCGGCTAATATGGACGCATAGGCGGCTTCCAAATCCTCTTCCGGATTTGTAAATTCGCCATTCATCCATAAGGACGCTAACTCTTTATGGGTTTGCGCGCTGTCATAACCGAAACGATTTAACCAGCCCGCGTCTTTTGCCATGTCGATTATCTTCCAGAGTTCACGTCGTTCAGAATCGGTTAGCGTGTTTTTAGGAATCATTTCATAAACACGGTGACGCTTGCCGTTTTCGTCCTTTTCATAATGGTACTTAGTACCGCGTACAGCGCCGAATAACGCTATGTCCTGTTGTTTGCCAACTTCACGCCACCCGGAAAGAGTAGACGTTTTGGCGTCAAAGAAACTTTGCATTCGGCGGATATAGTTATTGAGTGAAGCGTTAGGATTATCCATTTCAGAGAATGGATAATTCAACTCACGATAGCGCCCCTTTGCAATGACAATAGGATTGTCAATGCTAATACGCTGTTGCAATGGGTCTAGTCGACCAGACTTGCTGGCTTTATCAAAGCTATGCAATAACTCCGTAAACGCAAAAGGTAGCTCGCCGGGGTTATACGTATTTACACGCAAGTTAAACTGGTTATAGTAAAATTGAGCTAACTCCGCCTTTTGTTGCAAGTTCATTTGTAACAGGTGAATTGTGCCAACGCCTTGCGCGGACTTAAGATTCCATTTCTTACCTGCTCCCTTCCATCTCATTTATTCACCTCCAATCATATAAAGGTAGCCGCCCGTCTGTCACCCGGGCGGCCGGTCTGGTTAACCAGACTTACAGCGCATGTCTCCAGTCTGGTCAACCAGACTTACGCCAGAATCATGTTGACATAGCGCTGGCCGCTATTGTCCTTCTTGTTCTTCCACTCGAAATAAGCGCGAATGCCGCCGATTCCTTCAATTGCCTTATTAAGCGCGGGGAGATAGAAGTCGTTGGGGTCGTCCCCGACTTCGTCCGCCCAGCTGTTGATGTTGTCCTGTAACAGCTTTCCGCCGTTGTACCAACAACCGGGAGCCTCTTTGAAATGACAGACGGGAAAAACGCTGATAGCCTGAATGGGGTCGCCGTTTTCGTCAGTGACTTGAATGCCGTTTGCGTCGGTAACATAAACAGGCTTGCCGTTGTTATCGGTAGCGGGAACGGAAGCATGACCGACGCGGACGATAGTCAGAACGTGCCCGACAATCATATCGGACGTAATCTGTTCGCCCACGTGCATAACGGTGTCCGTCTTGCCGTCACGCTGGGAACGGCGCGTCAGGAAGTTGACGTTACCGGATTCGGCGATAGAGAGGGCTTCCTTGCGGAAATCGTCAAGCGTCGCCTTGGGCATAGCGGAGAAAATCTCCATGGGGTTTACAGTAGACAATTCGGTAGACATGGTAGTTACCTCCATTTGATATTTCTAACGGTCTGGTTGACCAGACCGATTAGATGCTAGTGAGAGTGGTGTCGTCGACTTCGGTTTCCTCTTTCTCCAGCATGCACGCGTGGAGAAGGCCATAGTAATGCCCACAAGTATCATACGGGTAATAGGGGCAGTCCTTGGAACAACCGTCAGGAATAGAAGAGCGGTCGACCGCGTGCGCATCATACCATTTACCAATGGCATAACCATCGTCGCAGTATTTGGACATAAAATCCTCTTCCGACATATTCTCAATGTCAGCCTCGATTTCGCCCTCGTACTCTTCCGTGAGAACAATTTCCGCCTTAGGAACGCTGGGAGAGTCGGTCTGGTCGACCAGACTGGATTCCGTCTCAACGTCAGCTTCGGTTTCCTCTTCCTCCAGCATACACTCGTGGATTTCGCCATAGTAATGCCCGCACGTATCATACGGATAATACGGGCAGTTCTTGGAACAGCCGTTGGGGAGAGGGAAGCCGTCGCGTTCGTCGATATAGGCCTTGTCCAATTCGACTTCATCGGTCTGGTTGACCAGACCGGATTCGGCTTCGATAGGCTTCTCACGCTTGTACACGAGATGGCTATCTAAACCGTCGTAGGCAATGTACACGGTAATTGTCCGGAGCGTTTGAGTTTCGGCACAATCACGACAGACGAAAATCTTTCCGTCCGTCACATATCCGTCGTCAATGTGTACCTTTTTGCCACATACAATGCAAGTATTCATAATAGTTACCTCCATTTTCGGTCTGGTTGACCAGACCAATTTTTTCTTTTTTCTTGCCGCTTGTTTGATTGTAACTATATTATACCATATACACGCGCTACTGTCAATAGTTTTCAAAAAATTTTTTGTAAAGTTTTTTGACTTTACCTTGAAATTTAGTCTGGTTGACCAGACTAGGAAGGCGTGCGCGTCGGCGTATATACGTGTGCACATACACGCACGCGTGCGCGTTACCTTTAATATAATAAGGCGACATAGAACAGATGCGCTATAGAACGGGTGTGCTATAGAACAGATGTACTATAGAACAGATGTGCTAACTAGTCTGGTCAACCAGACCGACGTTGTATTATGTCATGTAATATGATATCGAATATTAGATTACATGGTATCAGGAAAATGTAACAAATAGTTACAAATATTACAGTTATATTACAATAACGAAAAACCGATTGACATACCCCCTGAAATATGGTATCATGCGCATGTCAGGCGGGAAAACCGTCCGGCGTGTACCTTGACAAGTGAATCGCTGTAAAAGCCCCTACCCCGTCCGAATAAAGGGGCATATAAGTCACGGGGAATTTAGGTCTAGTTGACTAGACCGGAAAAGAGGTAAAACACAATGGCAACGAAAAAGACTGATATGGTAGTACTCAACCCCGATTACCTTAAAAAGGCGGGAATTGTGCTGGAAACTGACAAGAATGCCGCCGCAAATGCGCGGGCCGCTATGATAGCGGATAATCACGGTAAGGGGTACGTACCTCAGAACGCCGCAAGTGATACAGTGATACAAGTCATGGATTACGCACGGCGTCAGATTAAAGCGGGGGAAAACGCAAACAGGCAAGTATGTATCGCGCTTGCAAGCGTCGATATGGCCGAAGGCTACAAAGACGCGCAAGACGCTAACGGAAAGCCGTACACTTCTATGCTGTCCTTTGCAATGGACGTCTTGCCCATGCTTGCAAAGTCGACGGTTGCGGGCATTATCAGCGTGGGACGTAACATCTATATACCCGCTATTCAAAAGCGTTTCGGCGCGTCGTCCTCTGTCCTTCTTGAACTCCCGCCGTCGACGTTGGACGCGCTAAAAGCGAACTTGTCTAACGTCGATACCCGCGCCGATACGATAGAGGTACTCAAGGCGGCAACGAAAAATAACGGGAAAGTCACACAGAAACTTGCTAAGAATATCGCTAAGGTTGTGCGTGACCGTTCCGCAATGAAAAACAAACCCGCTATGACGGCGGGGGAACTGGTAAAAGCCGCTATGCAAGACGCCGCTTGCTTGAAAAAGCTGTACGGCGATAACGCGACGGAAACGGCTAGCAAGCCCGGAGGCGCAACGAAAAACGGCGGTAACGCCGAAAGCGCGGTAACCGGTAACAGCGAAGAATACAACGCTGTAAAGGCAAAAATCGTCGAGTATATCAGTATCAGCAAGGGGAAAAAAGGGTACACTATGACGACGTCTAGCGACGAAAACACGGCGGCTTTGTGCGGGTACTTGCGCAAGGCAATGCTGTCGAATGGCAATGCGTCGCATTATGTATGTCGCGCACTTGCGGAATTGCTTGAAAGCAAAAGCAAGTAACGAGTACGGTTAACATGCCGGAAGGAAGCGCAAGCAAGTTATAGCTAGTTACGACTAAGTTATAGCTAATTATAGCTAGGTATCGTTCGACGGAATAACCGAACGATACCTAGCGGAAAGAGGGGTTTACAATGACGCACAAGGAAATGAAAGAAAGCATTTATGGCAATGGCAACGTGTACCATATTGACGGCGTTACCGTAACCGCGAAAAGCTACAAGGAAGCCGCCGAAAAGGCAATGACTATCCGCAAGTTCGACAAAATGCGCACGGAAATACAATATGCTATAAATGCGTACAATTCCGCCGCTCATGAGCATAACCGTGAACATGAATTTAAGGATTATGTCCCGATTATGCTTGACTGCCAATTGATAAGAACATATCCTAAGGACTATGCGGACGGCGGGAAATACGCCGATTATGAGTAAATAATATCTGGTTAAACCAGACCGGACGGACAAGACCGAACAAGTTATAACATGATTATAGCTAGGTTATCGTTCGACGGAATAGCCGAACTATACCTAGCGGAAAGCGGGTACAAAATGCATAAAATGAAATTCCATTATTATCAGGTTACTGACGAACGCGTCGAACTTATACTCAATGTCGCAATGCGCATTCACGGAATAATCGACTTTGATTATGCTGACTGCGTGGCGGCCCTCACGAACAAATACGGCGATAACTTTACAGCATGCGACGATTACACATTAGCGGAACGTGTTGAAGATTATCTTAAATGCAAACTTAGTTATAACTGATTATGAATCGGTTATAGCAAATCCGCCGCGAATTATAACTAACTTATAGTTA
>JAEIGA010009066.1_pt1 | contig 15050 bp, 14 predicted proteins | sample 9270691 | NCBI WGS metagenome assembly JAEIGA01 (sample SAMN17057246, study PRJNA624740) | gut metagenome | biome: biome; isolation source: fecal sample | host: Bos grunniens | place: China: Xizang | collected 2019
GAAAGAACTAAGATTGAAAAACGTGATGGAAAAGTTCAAATGTTTGAAGATGGTGAATGGCAAGATTTAGATCCAAACACATTAGTATCAATGAACATGTGGGCATTTACACCAACAATTATTGAAGAAATCACAAAGAAATTTGAAGATTTCCAAAAAGTATTAAATGATAATCCTGCAAAAGGTGAATTCTATATTCCTAACGTAGTAGGTGAATTATTAGTTGAAAACAAATGTGATGTGCAAATGTTAGAAAGTCACGATAAATGGTATGGAGTAACATATCAAGAAGATAAACCAAGTGTAAAAGCAGGTATTGCTGCATTATACGAAAAAGGTTGCTATCCACAACCATTATGGAATAAATAAGAAAAGTGAGTTAAACTCACTTTTTTCTTATTGTAAATGTATAAATGATATTATCATCAGTGTAATCTAATATAATTTCAACTCCATTAATTTCATAGATATAATCATAATCACAATTTAAATTATTTATGATATGTGCCGTGTTAAAATCAAAAATAGAATAACTGTTTTGAGCTTTGATATAAGCTAATGACATAAATGTTTTCACATTTGATTCAACTAATGTATTTGATGCAAAAACATGGTCATTCTTGTTCGTAAAACTAATTTCAATTAATTCATCATTATCTATAACATAGTTTAATATTGGATATTTGTTGATATTTTCAGAAACAAAAGATCCATTTATATATACTTCTTGTGATTTCCAATTTCCGTTTTCATCTAAGAAAACTGATGTATTTTCTGAATATAATTTTGCGATATAGTTATAATTTTCGCAAAATTCATATAACGTAAGTTCTCCTCTATTTGGAGGTAATTGTAAATTGTTAGAAATTAAAATTCCACATACACTTTGAAATACATAAAACATTAAAACTCCAAACACTTGGACAAAATGTTCATGTTTTAATATTTGAATATTATCTTCTTCCCACACTAAAGTTTCATTTTTATTATCTTTTCTATAAGAACTAAACAAACATAGGTAAGTAACAAATGGAACACATAGACCATATCCATATATAATTACATTTAATGTTCGATGTAATCCTTCTTTATAGGATAAACGATTTCCGTCAATATCATAAATTCTAAAACCTAAAATTAATTTTCCTAAAGTTGTAGAAAACATTGATAATAAGAAAGGTTCTATAAATAACATTAATAGTAATGATAAAATTGTTATTGTGAATTCAATACCATAATTATCGATAATATTCACATGAAAACCAAAAACAAATAGTGAATTGATAATTAAAGTATATAAAGCCAAATCAATTCCACGGGCTAAAAAACGTCGAATAGGTGCATCTAATTTAGGGATAACATCTTCATTTAATTCATTACTATTAAAATTATTAAGATACTTTTGTGCATCTAAATCATTGTAATTTACATGATCTAAAATCATTTGTTGACATGTTTTTGTAGATATATCTAAATCTATCTTTTGATTTTCTAATTGTTTAATATGTTCATCTAAATGATGAATTAAATCTTTTTTATTTGTTTGAATATCTTTAATATCTTCAATTGATAAATGTAAACTTCTTAATAACTTAATTCTTTTTAATGTATTTACATCATCTTCATTATATTCTCGATATCCATTATCATTTCTATTTGGGATTAATAAACCACATTTCTCATAAAAACGAATATTATCTCTAGACATACCAGTTAATACTTCAATTTCTTTTATTTTCATGTGATCACTTCCTTTACAATGATATTGTAAACTATGAATATACTTCATAGTCAAGTATATTATATAAAAAAGTAGATGATTTCTCATCTACTTTCCTTTATTTATTCTTCTTCTACCTCAATACATCCGTATCCGCCATCTTTTCTAGCGTATACTACGTTGATTTCATGAGTTTCATCATCTTTATAGATGAAGAAGTCATGTCCTAACATTTCCATTCTTAAGATAGCTTCTTCTAAATCCATTTCAGTAACTGTAATGGCTTTAGTCTTTACATATACATCATCATCAGCATCAGTTTCATCTTCAATGAAAGCAATAGCTAATTTATCTTTGTGTTTTCTTTCTAATCTTGTTTTTTGTCTACGAATTTGATCTTCAAGTTTATCGATTGCTAGATCAATTGCAGCGTAGAAGTCTTCATGTACAACTTCTGCACGTAGTACTGCGAATTTTGTAGGAATCGTAATTTCAACCTTTACATCATTTGTGTGTACTTTTACGACCACATTTGCTGTTAAGTAATCTTCAATGATGAAGTACTTATCAAGGAACTTTAACTTGTTTTCAACTTTCTCTTGCATTCCTTGTGTGATTGATACGTTTTTACCATAGATTTGGACTTTCATAAAATCCCTCCTTCTCTACACTTTCATTATATTCTATATATAATAAAAATATAGTCTATTAATTCATTATGGAGATATGGTATAATAATCTTGTGAGGGCTACTTAATATATTCGTAGAATCTCTCAATTACATTCTTATATGCAATTCTTTCAATTTCATCATCACTAAAGTGATGATTTTTTAATGCTTGAATGAAATTTTGAACTTCACTAGCATTTTTCATTTCTTCGATATATTTATCTTCATATCCTGGCCAGAAATCCATGAAATCAAAACCACATGCTAATACTTCAATTCCAACTAAATCTTTAATATAAGCAGCATGTTTTGCTAATTCATCTACATTTACAATATACGTACTTTCTTTAATAAATGGAGGATAAGCATTCATCCCAATTAAACCTTTTTTAGCGGCAATGGCTTTAATTTGTTCATCTTTTAAATTTCTTGGATGATTACATAAATTATATACATTTGAATGAGTTGCAATTACTAATCCATTAGATGTATCCATGATATCCCAGAATGTTTTTTCATTTGTATGAGAAATATCGATCACCATTTTAAGTTCATCCATTTTACGAATAACATTTTTACCTTTTTCAGTTAAACCATGTTCAATATTTCCACGTACACCAGTAGCTAATGCATTTTCATCATTCCAACATAAACTAGCTAGACGAACACCGTGATCATACATCCATTGTATACATTCTTCTTCATTTTCTTTAATACCGCACATTCCTTCAACACTCATTAAAGCTAAAGGTTTGTCTACTTTTAAATCTTCTTTTGTTAATACTCTATGCCATACATCTTGATTGTTTAATTCAGTTTCACAATCTAAAATCATAGCTTTCATTTCATCCCAACTTTGATATCCTTCAAAATAAGATGCCATCGCAATATTGCTTACTTCACCTTTAAATACTTTATCATTATGATATTTCTTTAAAACATCTTTTTCACCTTTTTTGAAATGTTCATGAATATCAAAACCTAAATCTGCATGTAAATCAAATATTCTCATTTTTCTCCTCCATAAATGTAATCAAAATACATCAATTCTTTAAATTCGCTTTCGCCTGTATCATAAGATGCATTATTAATATGTGAAAGCATATAATCTTTATCATTTATATTATTTAATATATCAAGTATTAAAATACTTGCTCTTTCATATATTTCCATAAAAGATTCATTACACTTTTTATCTTTATCTGTTGGATAACACCAAGTTTCTTTTTTAGTATTTAATACATCATATGTTTCATCAATATCTACTGGTATTACATTTCCACTATATAACCAAGGACTATTCTTTATTTTTTCATAAGTTTTTAATAATTTAATCTTTGATTTATATGGGTCATAGATGAAACTTAATATTTGATACCAATCATTTAAAGCACCCTTAATATGTTTTCTAGTAATCTCTACATCATATAATTTCTTTACTGTAGGAATATATATTTTAGAAATTACATCAAGTGTATTTTTACTTTGTTTTGCTAATAAATAAAACTTAAATGTTTTAATTGATTCATTTTTAATGTTTTTTAATAATATTGAATCAATCATTGATTCAAAACGATGATGCCAACTTTCACTAATTTTCGTATATGCACCAGTTTTATAGAATACATAAGGATGAGTGCATGAATCTAATGCCCAATGGCATAAATGACCAATCATATAAGAAGTCATAGCTTCTTTTAATTCTTCATTTTCTTCTTGTTCTATAATTTCAAATGCATTAGAGAAAAAATCATTGATATGCATTGAATGAACTAGATTTCCAACATCTCTGATATTTTTAGCTTTTGAATTAAATATTTTATAAAAAAAGAAAAAATCAGGTCCATTACTTCCAATAATATATTCTCTAGGATGTCTTTTTATAATTTTAGTTAATTGCTTATCTTGTAAATGATCTAATACATTTTTCGCAAATAAACCATGTGTAATAATACTTGGCATATTATCATCTCCTTATATAATTATAGCACAATGAAAGTTTATATGGTAAAATATTACTATGAATAACGTAAATAAAACCTTATATATTCCATTATATGGAAAAGCTTTAGTAAGTAGTCAAAAAAGAATATTAAATGATCCAAAAGCAGAAAGTATATGGGAAAAAGAAAAATTTGAATTAAAAGGGAAGTCAAAGACAAAATGGCTTGCTTATTACATGGGAATGAGAAGTCGTGTGTTTGATGAATGGACACAAAATCAAATTGATGAAACATGTGTTGTTTTACATTTAGGATGTGGATTAGATAGTCGTGTATTAAGAGTAAAACATAATTGTATGTGGATCGATGTTGATTTTGGAAGTGTTATTGATGAAAGAAAGAAATATTATGTAGAAGATGAAAACTATAAAATGATTTCTTCAGATATTAGAGAAAATTGGTATTCAAATTTAAATTATAAAAAAGCTGTTGTTGTAATAGAAGGGGTAAGCATGTATATAAAAACATGTGAACTTCAAAAAATATTGAATGACTTATGTTCTCATTTTGAAAGTGTTTCTATATTATTAGATTATTATACTCAAAAAGCTGCAAAGTTAAGTAAGATAAAGAATCCAATTAATGATGTAGGTGTCTTTGATGTATTTGGATTTGATGATCCTAGAGTATTAGAAAGTGAAAGACTTGAATTTGTAAGTGAACATGAAATAACGCCAAGCTATTTAATTGATGAATTAGATGGTTTAGAAAAGACGATATTTAAGAAAATGTATGCAGGTAAACTATCAAATAGTTTATATAGAATGGCTGAATATCGCAAAAAATAGTTTTTTAAATTACCCTTTTTTTGGTTGAATGATGAAAAAGGGTTTTTTAATGGTTAAATGATGTGTTATAATAATTAAGATGAAAGGAGACTGCTATGTTAAATATATTTAATGTTTCTACCCTATTGGCAGTTGTAAATGCCATTATTGATATATTATGTACATGGGTTATATTTTATTTTGTTTTAAAGATTGTGCGTAATAATTCGCGTACAATTCAAATATTTAAAGGTGTTGTAATTATAATTATAGTTCAAGCAATTGCGAACTTATTCAATTTAAAAACATTACTAGTATTAGTAAATATGTTTGTGAATTGGGGACCATTAGCTTTAATTATCTTATTCTCGCCTGAAATTCGTAGTATGTTAGAAAAGATTGGTCAAACAAATATTTTATCAAGAATTTCTACATTAACGGTTAATGAAAGAGAATATTTAGTTGATGAATTAGTAAAAGCTACAATGGAATTATCAAACACTCAAACAGGAGCTTTAATTTCATTAGAACAAGGACATTCATTATCTGACTTTATTAAGACAGGTACGAAAATGAATTCAATTGTTACAAGTGAATTACTATGTTCAATTTTTGTAGTGGGTACACCATTACATGATGGAGCTGTAATCATTCAAGGTGATAAGATTGCTTGTGCAAGTGCTTATTTCCCACCTACAACTTTTGACTTCCCATCTAGTTATGGTGCAAGACACCGTGCTGCGATTGGTATTAGTGAAATTACAGATTCAATTAGTATCGTAGTAAGTGAAGAAACAGGAAAAATCTCTATTGCTGAAGGTGGTAAATTAACAGTAGTTGATGAAGAACAATTAAGAGAATATTTACTACAAGCGATTTGTTTAAGAGAAAATGTTGTATCAAGTGCAACTCAAGTTTCTAGTACAAAACATGATGAAATTGAATTTATAAAAGAAAAGAAAGCTACAAAAGCTCCTAAAATTACAGCGAAAAAGAAAAAAGTAACTGAAGAATCAGAAGAAGTTAAATCAACTTATAAGAAACAAGCTGAAAAGAGCAGAAAGTCAAAAAAAGTTGAAATGGAAGATGATAAAGTCGTTGCTCAACAAATTAGTTTTGAAGCAGTTGAAGAAGAAGGAGGGAATCAGTAATGGCTAAAGCAAAAAAGCAAAAATCATCAAAAATTGATGAAAGAAAAGTAGAACTTGCGAAGGCAATTGCTGAACAAAGCGAAAAAATTACTAAACAATATATTAATATTGGTAGTTATTTTGTAAAAGCCTTCAGATGGTTTTCAAATTGGTTTGACAGATTATTATTTAATCAACGTTTTTCAAAAGAAATTGCATTATTATTAGCTGTATTACTATATGTATCAGTAAATTCAGTTGATAGTTTAACAAGTGTAACAAGCAGTGCTTCTTATAGTAAAGAATTTAAGAATATTCCTTTAACTGTAGAAGTTAATGATTCTGTATATGAAGTAACAGGATTACCATCAACAGTTGATGTAGTATTAACTGGAGATATGTCTGATATTTCTTTAGCGACAGCTGATAAACAAACAATTGTTGCGAAGTTAACAGGTTTAACTGAAGGTACACATCTTGTTGATTTACAAGCATTAGGATTAAGTGGAAATACAAAAGCGATTCTTTCTCCTAGTCAAGTAACAGTTACAATTTCTAAAAAGATTTCAATGGAATTTAATGTAGGATATCAATACATTAATACAAATAAAATGGATAAGATATATTCATTAGGTACTCCTAAATTCGAAAAAGATACTGTAATTATTCGTGCATCTCAAGAAACAATTAACAAGATTTCTGTTGTTAATGCATTAATTGATGTTTCTAATGTTACTGGAGACATCGTTGTAGAAGCACCTTTAGTTGCTTATGATCAAGATGGAAACCGAATGAATGTAGATATCGTTCCAGAAAAATTAAAAGCTACAGTAGCAGTAACAACTCCAAGTAAAGTTGTTCCAATTGTAGTAATTCCAAATGGAGAAATTCCAAACAATAAAGCAATTTCTTCAATTGCATTATCTCATTCAAGTGTAACAATTAGCGCACCTCAAAGTGTATTAGGTACAATTGATAAGATTGAAATTCAATTACCAGTTTATGACTTAAAGAATGATACTAACGTAGTAACAATGCCAATTAACTTACCAAGTGGTGTTCGTAAGAAAGATCCAAGTGTAGTAAGTATTACAGTTACAGTTGGTGACAAAATTGAACAAGAATTCAAAGATATTCAAATTAATTATCGTAACTTAGGTAATTGGAAAGCTACAATTTTAGAAGGAGAAAGTCCAACAGCTACAATTAAAGTTATTGGTACAAAAGAAATGTTAGCTGATTTTGATCCAACAACAATTGAAGCTTATATTGATTTTGCTGAATTAGCTGCAGACAGTAATGGTTTAGTAGAATTACCATTACACATTAATGGAGAAAACAACTTCGTGGCATATACATCAGATCGTTTATATGTCAAAGTAAGTGTTTCTAAATAGGTGAACTTAATATGGGTAAATATTTTGGTACAGATGGTTATCGTGGTAAAGCCAATGTAACACTTCATTTAGACTTAGCGATAAAAATTGGTCGTTATTTAGGTTATTACTATGGTAAAAATAAACATGCACGTATCTTGATTGGTAAAGATACACGTCAATCAAGTAGTATGTATGAAATGGCACTAGCAGCAGGAGCAACAGCTAGTGGGGCAAATGTATATTTATTAGGTGTTTGTCCAACTCCAAGTGTGTCACACTTAGTCACAAAAGAAAATTTTGATTGTGGTATTATGGTAAGTGCTTCTCACAATCCTTATTATGACAATGGTATTAAACTATTTAATGGATCAGGGAAGAAAATGGATCCTGAAATTGAACAAGCAATCGAAGCTTATTTTGAATCAGATGAAGAATTACCATATGCAACTGAAGACAAAATCGGAAAAGTTATTAATTTTGAAGATGGTTTACAATTATACATTTCTTGGTTAAAAGAAGTAAATCCATTAAACTTAGATGGAATGAAAATTGCTTTAGACCTTGCAAATGGTAGTGCTACGACAACAGCACAAGAATGTTTAAGTGAACTAGGAGCTACTTTAGAAGTCATTCATAGTGAACCTAATGGAATCAACATTAATAATAAATGTGGTTCTACACATCCAGAAAGCCTTCAAGAATTAATGAGAGAAGGAAATTATGATGTAGGATTTGCTTTCGATGGTGATGCAGATAGACTTATTGCTGTTGATGAAGATGGAAATCTAATGAATGGTGACTATATTCTTCATATCTGTGGTAAACACATGTTGAAAAAGGGAACTTTAAAAGACAATGTTGTAGTTACTACAGTAATGGCTAACTTAGGTTTATATAAAGCATTTGAACAAAATAATATTTCATCAGTAAAAACAGCTGTAGGAGATAAATATGTATTTGAAGCTTTACAAGCTAATGATTATAAATTAGGTGGAGAACAATCAGGACATATTATTTTCAAAGATTATCAAAATACAGGTGATGGATTATTCAGTGCATTACAAGTATTAGCTGTAATGAAAGAAGAAAATAAATCTTTAAAACAATTAAGTGAAGATTTATTCATCTATCCACAATTATTAGTTAATATGACTGTAAAAGATAAACAAACAGTATTAGAAGATGAAGAAGTAAATGCATTAATTCAAAAGATTGGTGATGAATTAGGAGATGAAGGAAGAATTCTAGTTCGTCCTAGTGGAACTGAACCATTATTAAGAGTAATGGTAGAAGCTAAAACTGATGAATTATGTCATAAATACGTATATCAAGTTATCGATTTTGTGAAAGAAAAAGGTTTATAGAAGATAGATGATTCTATCTTCTATTTTTTTTGTGAAAAAATTGTAATTTTCATGTTTATTTCACATATTTTTGATACAATAATATAAAGGATGTGTTTCTATGAAAAAAGTAATTTGTATTGTTGAAGATGAAAAAGATTTAAACGAATTAGTTAAACGATATTTAGAAAAAGAAGGATATGAAGTAAGAAGTTACTATACATATGAACAAGCTAGTATTCATACAGTAGATGATGATGTACATCTATGGATTTTAGATATTATGTTAGATGATAAATCTGGATTTGATTTAATTGAAGAAATTCGTCTTCAAAGAAAAGATGTACCTGTTATCTTTATGTCTGCACGTGATAAAGAATTTGATCGTATAATTGGATTAGAAAAAGGTAGTGATGATTATATTACTAAACCTTTCTCTCCTAAGGAATTAGTATTACGTGTAAATAATGTTATGAAAAGAACTTATAAAGAAGAAATTACTCGTATTCAAATTGATTCTTATGAATTAGATGAAGAACAAAGAAAAGTATTTGATAATGATGAAGAAATCGATCTAACAACAAAAGAGTTTGATTTATTGATGATGTTTATTCGTAATAAAGGAATGGCATTCTCAAGAGAAAAAATATTAGAATTAGTTTGGGAAGATAATTATTTTGGAAGTGATCGTGTTGTTGATGATACATTACGTCGTTTACGTAAGAAACTTCCTAAATTACGTATTCATACAATTTATGGATATGGATATAGACTAGGATAATATGAGTCGTTTTAAAAGATGGTTAACTAATTTATCTTTATCTCAACAATTATTTGTTTTAATATTTTTCTTTATTACTTTCTTTGCATCATTTTTCTTTGTATTCCTTACAGGAAAAGTAGATGATTTTGTTAGTGATCAAATGTATGTCGTTATTGATAGAAATCAAGATATGATTTCTAATATGTATCTTGAAAAATTAGATCCTAAAATTATTATGAGATTCCAAGGTGATGATTCTTCATCAATGTATAATATTTTTTATACTGACCAAGGAAACTTTTCTACTGCAAGTGATAAGATTAATGAAATTCCTAATTTATCATCAAATATTTCTAATAATTTAAGACGCCAAACTTCTAATAAAGTAACAGTTGGGCATTATTCATTTGATGAAAAAGGGAATAAAGTTTATTATGCTATTAAGATATTGAGTGATGATTTTGCTTTCGCAACTGTTGTTCCTCATGAATATCGTATGAATTATCGTGATAATTTATTAAGTGCTGTAGTAAATGTTACGATATTAGTAGTAGGTTTATTCTTTATCATATTAATGATTTGGATGGCAAGTTTAATTCATCCTCTTAATCAAATTCGAAATTATATTGAAAAAATTAGATTAGGAGAAGATACTGATTTAAAAGTAAATCGTAATGATGAAATTGGTGAATTAGCTGAAGCTATTGTTAATATGCGTCAAGAAATTTTACGTCAAGAAAAAGTAAAAGAAGAAATGATTCATAATATCAGTCATGATTTAAAGACTCCAATTGCAACTATTAAGAGCTATGGAGAAAGTATTAAAGATGGTATTTATCCATATGATACATTAGAAAAGAGTGTTGATGTTATTATCAATAATGCTGAAAGATTAGAAAAGAAAGTATACTCATTGCTTTATTTAAACCGTGTAGATTATCTTGTTAGTCAAAATACAGGTGAAGTATTTACTGATATGAAAGAAGTCATAGAAGAGGTTTTACAGGCTGTAAAAGTAATTCGTAGTGACGTAGAAATCATTAGTGATTTAGATGATGATATCTATTTTAATGGAAGTAGTGAACCATGGCGTATTACTGTAGAAAACTTAATTGATAATGCATTAAGATATGCTACTGATAAAGTTATTATTACACTAAAAGAACATGAATTATGTGTTTATAATAATGGTCCTTTAATGAGTGAATCTAGATTACAAGCCTTATTTAAACCATTTGAAAAAGGACAAGGTGGTAATTTTGGTTTAGGTTTATCTATTGTACATAAAGTTACTACTGCAAATGGATATATCGTAACTGGAGAAAATACAGATGATGGAGTCGTATTTAAAATTACATATCCACAACATAAAGTAAAACAACTTAAAAAACATAAAACACGTTTAAGTGATGAAACAATCAAAGATGCGAAATTTGCATCAAAGGAAAAATAAAAGGAATTCGAAAGAATTCCTTTTTATTTTCATATACTATATCGGAGGAACAATTTGAAAATAAATGCAATAGAATTAGGAAAAGGTAAACCTATAGTATTTCTTCATGGATGGGGAGCTAATCTTACGATGATGAAAACAATCGCATCTAGTTTAAGTCAAGATTATCGTTGTATTGCTTTAGATTTATTTGGTTTTGGAAAAAGTGATGAAATAGAAAATTACACTTCTTTTAATGATTATATAGAAGCACTTCATACGTATTTAGAAAGTATTCATGTAGTGAATCCAATAATCATAGCACATTCATTTGGAGCACGTATTGCCGTTTTATATGCCTTAAAATATGAAGTGAGTGCTTTGGTATTAACAGGAGCAGCAGGCTTAAAACAGCCTCTATCATTAGAAAGAAAATTAAAGATATTTCTTCATAAACATGGAATCAAACAAAAAGGAAGTGTTGATTATGAAAATGCATCTAACTTCTTAAAAAAAGTATTAATTGAAGTAGTAAATACAGATTTAAGTGAAACTTATACACAAATTAATATCCCTACATTATTAATATGGGGTCAATTAGATACAGAAACACCAATATGGATGGGAAAAAAAATGAATAAATTAATTAAGAATAGTCAATTAATTATATTTAAAGGTGAAGATCATTTTGCTTATTATCATGAAAGTGAAAGATTTTGTTTTATTGTGAAATCATTTCTAATAGAGAATTCATTATGATATTTGCAATTATATTATGGAATATATTAAGTATAAAAGATGTTTTATATTATCAAAGTAATCGATATCAAAAAGATAGATATTTAGATAGTATGAATTTATATATATATGATTGTATTCATATAATTTTATTAATTACTATCATTATCCTTTTATATCAATTCGATTTAAATCATATTTATTCATTATGTATTTTAGGTTTATTACCTTCTACTTATATAAAAATAAAAGACTCTATTAAACAATTAGTAATTACAAATAGAATAAAAAGATTTATAGGAGGTATTTTATTATTTGATTTATTATTACTATTTATATCTAATTATTTATATTTATTAATATTAATACTATTAACATGTATTATTTATTTTCATCATGCATTCTTATATATATTTATTACAATATATGATCCATTAGAAAATAAAATAAGAGAGAATTATGTATTAAAAGCTAAAAAGAAATTATCTAAATATAATGGAATTATTATAGGAATTACAGGAAGTTATGGAAAAACAAGTATTAAGAATTTAGTATATGATGTATTATCTATGAAATATTTTTGTTTGAAAACGAAAGCTTCTTATAATAATAAAATGGGTATTACTAAAACTATTTTAGAAGAATTAAATCATCAAGATATTTTTATATGTGAAATGGGTGCAGATCATATTCATGAAATAGAAGATTTATGTAATTTTATACATCCTAGTATTGGAATATTATCTAGTGTAGGACCTCAACATTTATCTACTTTTAAATCTATTGAAAATATATTATATGAGAAATTAAAGATATTAGAGTGTTTAGATAATAATGGATATGGATTTTATAATTATGATAATTTTTATTTATTTCATCATGATTTTAATTTGAAATGTAAATTAACAAGTATTGGTATTCATAATCTAGCTGATATTCAAGCAATTAATATATCATGTAATCAAGAAGGAAGTAGTTTTGATGTGAAAATCAATCATGAAATCATACCCTTTAAAACACAATTATTAGGAGAACATAATATATTAAATTGTTTATTTGCAATTAGTTTAGGTTTACATTTTGAAGTGAAAATCCCTTTAATTCAATTAGCAATATCCTCTTCTAGACCAACAGAACACCGTCTAGAACTTAAAAAATTCTATAAAGGAATATGTATAGATAATGCCTATAATTCAAATCCTAGTAGCGCAAAATGTGCTCTAGATGTACTAAAAATGATGCCTAAACGACATATCATCATTACACCAGGATTTCTAGATTTAGGAAATAATCATGAATATTATAGTGAACAATTTGGAAGACAAATGAGCTTTTGTGACATTGTTATATTAATAGGAAGTTGTAGTGATATATTAAAAGGATTAAATATAGAAAACTATAATAAAGATAATATCTATCAAGTAAGTTCAATGAAAGAAGCATTAAAACTAGCATCCATATTAATACAAGAAAATGATACATTATTAATAGAAAATGATATCCCACAAAACCTAATCAAATAAAGGAGAACTATGAGAATAGCACTATTATACGGTAGTAAATCATGTGAACATGAAATATCAATCTTATCAACATTACAATTAATGAAACACTTTAAAAATGATGAAATCATATTAATCTATATGAATAAAGATAATAAATTCTATATAGGAGATAAACTAAAAGAATATGATTTCTATAGAAATATAAACTTAAATAAATGTAAAGAAATAACATTAATAAATAAAGATAATGAAGTATATATAAAAATAAAAAACAGTTTAAAAACAATACCTATCGATATGATATTCCCAGTACTACATGGAAGTTATGGAGAAGATGGATGTATCCAAGGATATCTAGAACTATTAAATATTCCATATGCACAATCTAATCTAACGACATGTGCAATATGTATGGATAAAGAACTAACCAAGAAAATATGTATTTTAAATAATATACCAACTTTAGAATATGAAGTACTTACAAAACATCAAGTATTATCCAATTTAGATTGTATAAATAACATTCATATAGAAAAACCATGGATCATAAAACCAGCAAGACTAGGTAGTTCAATAGGAATTAATATAATCAAAGATAATGATATAAATAAAATAATAGAATCATTAACATTCGATCATAAAGTAATCATTGAACATAAACTATCCAATAAAAAAGAATATAATATTGCGATACTAGGTGATGAATATGAACAAATCTTATCAAATATAGAAGAAGTACAAATATCAGATGAATATTATACTTATACTGATAAATATGGTGGTTCTACTGTAAAACAACAGCCTACAATAAGAATATTAAATCCAAACATTGAAAAAGAATTAGAAAATGAAATCAAAGAAATGGCATTAAAAGCATTTAAAGAATTTAATTGTAAAGGTGTTGTAAGATTTGATTTTTTATTTGAAGAACATTTATATTTAAATGAAATAAATGTAATACCAGGTTCATATTCTATCTATTTATTTAAAAATATCTTAGAACCTACTCAAATTATAGAAATAATAAAAAATATCGCATTAAACGAATATAAAAGAAACAATCAAAACATAAAAACATTAGATTCTACAATATTTAAAAAGAATTGGAATCAATACCAAATAAAAAAATGACCATAAAGGTCATTTACATAATTATTAAAACTCTTGTGCATCCTTATCAGCTTCTTTTAAAAGTTCAGCTTCATAAAAATGCTTTTTATCTTTATCACTATGAAAACGAATCACATCATAAATTAATTTAATTTCATCTTCACTAAATAAATCATACTTCTTTAAAAAATCTTTTGTATAATGAGCACTTGTTATCGCATGCTTTCCTAATAATCCTAAATATAATCCAATATCATGCATATATGCCGCAATATATAAGCATTCATTATCACTAAGTTTTTGAATGTTTTCTAACACTTTTTTATGATGAACGATACATAAATAACGATTCATAGGATTAGAAATACTTCGATGTAATTGTTCAATATCATTTTTAATTAATTCAAATCTTTTCATATCAATATTATATCATTTTCATATTAAAAGTAGTATAATATATAAAAACAACAGGAGGAAATTTATATATGAC
>JAEIGA010009067.1_pt1 | contig 15049 bp, 11 predicted proteins | sample 9270691 | NCBI WGS metagenome assembly JAEIGA01 (sample SAMN17057246, study PRJNA624740) | gut metagenome | biome: biome; isolation source: fecal sample | host: Bos grunniens | place: China: Xizang | collected 2019
TGAAGGTTTAATGGCTCTTTTCGCTTAAATCGCCTTCTTTCCTTCCTATCCATCAATCGGACACTTCCTCATAGCCGAGCCTTTTATAGATTTGCTCCATGATGGTTACGGCTGCATCCGGAATAACTGTGCCAGGTCCAAAGATTGCCGCCGCTCCATTTCTAAGCAGATAAGCATAATCCTGTTTAGGAATGACACCGCCAGCAATAATGAGAATATCATCCCGGCCAAGCCTCTCTAATTCCTGCTTTAGCTGCGGAAGTAAGGTTTTGTGCCCGCCTGCAAGAGAGCTCATGCCAATCACATGCACGTCATTCTCAATTGCTTGCTTTGCCGTTTCTTCAGGCGTTTGGAACAACGGTCCCATATCGACATCAAAGCCCAGGTCAGCATATGCGGTAGCAACAACCTTTGCTCCCCTATCATGGCCGTCCTGTCCCATTTTGGCAATCAGGATACGCGGACGTCTGCCCTCATGCTCCATGAACTCCTCTGTCATCGCTCGGACTTCTTGAATTTTCTCCTCCTGCTGATAGTGACGCCCATATACGCCGCTGACTGTTCTCACCTCTGCCTGATGTCTTCCAGATACAACTTCAATTGCATCCGAGATTTCTCCCAAGGTTGCGCGGAGCATGGCGGCATCAACAGCTAGCTCTAACAGATTTCCTTCACCAGTACGGGCTGAATCCGTTAGTTTCCTCAAGGCTGCCTCCACCTTCTCGTTATCACGTGATTGCTTGATCGCTTGCAGTCTCGCGATCTGCCCGCTACGCACTTTAGAATTGTCCACTTCAAGAATATCAAACTCATCTGTTTCTTCACTTCTGTACCGGTTCACCCCGATGAGGACCTCTTCACCAGAATCAATTTTTGCCTGCCTTTTTGCGGCGGCCTCTTCAATACGCATTTTCGGGATTCCCGTTTCAATCGCCTTGGCCATGCCGCCAAGCTTCTCTATCTCCTCTAGATGCTCCCATGCCTTTTCAATCAGGCTCTTTGTCAAAGACTCAACATAATAAGAACCGCCCCATGGGTCAATGACATTCGTCAAGCCCGTTTCTTCCTGCAAGTATAGCTGGGTATTGCGCGCAATCCGGGCTGAGAAATCTGTCGGAAGGGCAATGGCCTCATCGAGCGCATTCGTATGCAGGGATTGAGTATGACCCATAACGGCTGCATGGGCTTCAATCAATGTCCGGGCGACATTATTAAATGGATCCTGTTCAGATAGACTCCATCCCGATGTTTGCGAATGGGTGCGAAGGGCCAGTGACTTCTCATTTTGCGGATTGAATTGCGTCATCAATGTTGCCCATAAATATCTTGCCGCACGCAGCTTCGCCACTTCCATAAAATAATTCATTCCAATTCCCCAGAAGAAGGATAGGCGCGGCGCAAACGTATCAATCGGTATTCCCGCATCCAAGCCTGAGCGTACATACTCAAGACCATCAGCGAGCGTATACGCGAGTTCGAGGTCGGCTGGCGCACCTGCCTCCTGCATATGATAGCCAGATATTGAGATGCTGTTGAACTTCGGCATCTTGGATGATGTATAGGCAAAGATATCAGAAATGATTTTCATCGACATTTGCGGGGGATAAATATAGGTATTCCTTACCATATATTCTTTTAAAATATCATTTTGAATCGTCCCGGAAAGTCTCCCCACCTCTGCACCTTGTTCGATGGCGGCCGCGATATAAAAGGCCATCACAGGCAGCACGGCTCCGTTCATTGTCATCGAAACGGACATCTTCTCAAGCGGGATTCCCTCAAACAATATCTTCATATCTTCAATGGAGTCTATCGCGACACCAGCCTTGCCGACATCTCCAATCACTCGCGGATGATCAGAATCATATCCGCGGTGAGTAGCCAAATCAAAAGCCACAGACAGTCCCTTCTGTCCCATCTCAAGATTCCTGCGGTAAAAGGCATTGGATTCCTCTGCCGTTGAAAAGCCCGCATACTGCCTCACTGTCCAAGGTCTGTTTACATACATCGCCGCATATGGTCCCCTTGTAAATGGCGCGATGCCCGGATATGACGGCATATGGGGAAGCTGTTCGCTATCTGCTGCTTCATACACCGATTTAATGGTGATTTGTTCGTTTGTTTCAGTCACTGCCTGCTTCTTTCCTGCCATTGCCTGCGAAGAAGCGGCTGCTGCCTTCCAATCTATTTGAGAAAAATCTGGTCTTTTCATGCCTCTACCCCCTGAGCCGATGAAAGAACCGTGAGCCATTCAATCACATTTACGCTCCGGTCTATTTGCTGATATTTTGTGCTGCTATTAAATTCTCCGACTGTATACACTTGGACATGAGGTTCCAAAGATAATGCGGATAAATCACCTTGAAGATCCTCCTCCTTGCCGCAAATAATAAGATGAATGCCAGCTGAGCGCTTAGCAAAATCCACTATGTCATCTATATTTTTCAATCCTTCTGCCAGCTGATAGCTTAATCCGCCTGCTGCCAGAATTTCCTTGGCAAAATCCATATATGGCTTATATGCCTTCAAGTCGCCGATACCAGCTAAGGCAATCCTCTCCCGTGCTGCCTCGTCCTGCCAAGTCAGGTTCATGGATCGGATGACCTCAAATTCACTTGAGAGCTTGATTGGCTTTAGCGGGATTATTTCTTTCCTCTTATCTGTCCCGTTTGCCGGCAGCGGCAAAACACGCACATCAGGCCGTGCTTCAGAAGGGTTTGCATAAACATTCACCCCGATGATTTTCTCATCCCGCCGGGAAACATTCTCAAGGCGAATCTGTGCCATTTCGGACAGCTCTGCTTGAATGCTGCCCTTCTTCAGTGCTGCAAGCATTCCCCCGCCCCGCTCCAGTTCAAGGAAGTGAGCCCAGGCCTTCTCGCATAATTCATCTGTCAGCTCCTCAAGGTAATAGGAGCCGCCGCCCGGGTCCTCTGTTTGGCGGACGCCGGATTCTTCTGTAAGGATATGGATAATGTTTCTTGCCATCCGGATACCAAGTGAACTCCTTTGTGTCATCATGGCATCAAATGGATCAACGGTTATGTACTGACATCCGCCAGCTAATGCCGCAAAAGCTTCATTGCTTGTGCGAAGCAAATTGACGTGACGGTCATAGCTTGATTTATTGCGCATCGATGTCTTAGCGTGGATATACATCTTGCACTCCTGTATTCCATAGGCTTGTCCGATGGCGCACCATAGTCTTCTTGCCGCTCTAAGCTTTCCGATTTGCATGAAAAACTGGGAATCAATCGCAAATGAAAAGACGATACTCTCTGCCAATTCCATCGGCTGGATTCCCGCATTCTTTGCAGCATTCATATATTCAACACCTGCAGCAAGGGCATAAGCGATTTCCCTTGCCGCATCTGCTCCTGCTTCATGGTAAGGGACCGTATCGACAAGAATTGTCTTAACCTCTGGATGATGTTCTTTCCATTTTGCAACGGAGGAAAACCATTCAGCCAGCTCCTCTTGTTCGTTTAAGGGAACCCCGCCTGCTTTAACCCATTCCATCATCAAATCACGAATGACCGCTCCAGTAAAAGACAGTCCGCTCTCCATGATTGCTTGCTGCAGGGCATTTGCTTGAGTAAATACCGGATACTCTCCAACCGGCAAATCAGCAAGAAGAACTTTCAAATCCTCAGGTTTTAAAGGGCCTGTCTTAAATGAAATGGTATTCTCCCCGTTTTCGATGCCTTTGGTGACAGCTTCCTTTACTGCATCTGCATCTTCCCCTTGATTCTCCTGGCAAATCCATAAATCATTCACTCCGATACCTCTTGTATAAGGAGCTTCGCCCGGTTCTTCCACCTCTACTGTTCTTTCCGAATAAAGCGGTTTCAAAATAATATTTTCATAGGTTTCCGTTCTTAAGCTATCTGCGCCTTTTCCTTTTAAGGAACGTTCAACAGCCTCTATCCAATCCTGTTCGGTACTTGGCGGAAATGTATGGTTTCTTAATGTATCCAAGCTCATCGCATGGCTTTCTTTTCATCGGATGTTACTCCGAGAAGAAAGCTCCCTCCCTTCATCTGCATATTTTTTCTGATAATTCCATATTATCACATCGTTTTCCAAACTACCCCTCTCAACCTGTCGAGAGACAGAAAAAGAACTGCATGACTTAGTCATCCAGTTCTTCACTTGGAGATATCCTCAATAGATGGTTACCGTCTTTTCGTTCATTCCTTCAAGGATTCCCTTCACCCTTGCCAGGAAACGGCCTGCCACTAACCCATCGAGCACCCGATGATCAAGGGAAAGACAGAGATTGACCATATCTCTGATGGCAATCATATTCCCTTCCAAGACGACCGGTCTTTTCACGATGGATTCCACCTGAAGAATGGCCGCTTGCGGATGGTTGATTATGCCCATGGATTGGACGGAGCCGAATGAACCTGTATTATTCACCGTAAAGGTTCCCCCCTGCATATCATCCGCTGATAGCTTGCCGCTGCGTACCTTCCCGGCGAGCTCGTGAATTTCACGGGCAATCCCCTTGATGGTTTTCTCATCAGCATGCTTGATAACTGGCACATAGAGAGCATCGTCTGTCGCCACGGCGATGGACAAATGAATATCCTTCTTGCGGATGATACGGTCCCCATCCCACATAGAGTTCATTTCCGGAAACTCCTTGAGTGCTTGAGCTACGGCCTTAACGAAAAAGGCAAAATAAGTCAGATTATAGCCTTCATTCTTCCTGAACTCCGTCTTCAAGGCATCGCGTGCAGAGACAAGACCGGTGACATCCGCCTCTATCATCGTCCAAGCATGCGGAATCTCCTGCTTAGCTCTCGTCATGTTTTGAGCGATTGCCTTTCTAATGCCTGAGACCGGAATGATGGTATCATTTGCGGCTGTTTGAACCGGATTCTTTCTTGGGGCGGATTGTCCCTTTGAAACTGGCTCCCTCTCAACCTGAGACTGGGCCGGAACCTGGACAGCTTCTGACCCATTTTCAACAGCCTTCAAAACATCTTTCCGTGTGATTCGTCCGCCGGCACCTGTTCCGCTTAAGTTATTCAGGTCAATATTATGCTTCTGTGAAAGCATCAATACTGCGGGTGAATACCGCGGGCTCCCCGATGACTGGGAAGTTCCCTCATTCTTTCCGTCAGCTTCGGATGGTTTCATGCTCTGGTCGGGTTTCGCTTCTGCCTCTTGCCCAGTCCCGGCACCCTCTGTCTCAATGCTGCATATCAGTTCCCCAACAGGCACCGTCTCCCCCTCATCAAAGAGCAATTCCTGAATGGTTCCAGTATAAGAGGACGGTACCTCCGCATTCACTTTATCTGTCATAACCTCAGCGATAGGATCATATTTCTGTACATGGTCTCCCGGCTTGACCAGCCAATTGGAGATTGTCCCTTCCGTCACGCTTTCCCCGAGCTGCGGCATTTTCATCTTTTCTATGGCCATTGTTTCACCCTCACTTTCTAGCAATCTAGAATTCTGCTAATTCCTTTATCGCTTTTTCCACTTTATCTGGATTGACCATGAAGAACTTTTCCATCGTGGGAGCATACGGCATCGCAGGAACATCCGGACCGGCCAGCCTCTTGATTGGCGCATCCAAATCGAAAAGGCAATGCTCCGCAATGATGGCTGATACCTCACTCATGACACTGCCTTCCTTCGTATCCTCCGTCACAAGCAGGACCTTCCCTGTTTTTCTGGCGGCTTCGATAATAGCCTCCTTATCAAGCGGATAGACCGTTCTAAGGTCCAGGATATGGGTGGAGATGCCATCCTTCTCAAGCCTTTCTGCCGCTTGAAGGGCAAAATGGACACACAGCCCGTAAGTTATGACCGTAATATCTTCGCCTTCTCTTTTCACATCTGCCTTCCCAATTGGAAGGACATAGTCATCGGTGGGTACCTCACCTTTAATTAATCTGTACGCCCGTTTATGCTCAAAGAATAGTACAGGGTCATCATCACGGATGGCTGCCTTCAGCAATCCCTTCACATCATACGGCGTGGAAGGAATGACAACCTTGAGCCCCGGCTGATTGGCAAAGATGGCTTCAACTGATTGTGAGTGGTAAAGTGCGCCATGGACCCCTCCGCCAAACGGGGCACGAATCACAATCGGGCAATGCCAGTCATTATTGGAACGGTAGCGGATTTTGGCTGCCTCTGAGATAATTTGGTTCACAGCAGGCATGATGAAATCTGCAAATTGCATTTCAGCTACTGGCCGCATGCCATACATGGCGGCACCAATGCCTACCCCGGCGATGGCCGATTCAGCGAGGGGAGTATCAAGGACTCTTGCCTCGCCGAACTGCTCATACAAGCCTGATGTCGCCTTAAAGACGCCTCCTTTTTTGCCTACATCCTCACCGAGAACAAATACATTCTCATCTCTCTCCATCTCTTCTCGCAAAGCCATTGTTACGGCATCAATATATGATAAAACCGGCATCAAACCGCCCCCATTCCTTCGTCATACACATGCTTCAAGGCATCCTCTGCCTGTGCATACGGCGCATTCTCCGCATAGTCTGTCGCTTCGTTGACAAGCTTCATCACGCGCTCATTAATTTCTTTTTCAAGCTCATCATCAAGGACCCCTGTTTCTTTCAAATAGGCGCCGAATGTGATGATTGGATCATTAGTCTTCGCTTCCGCTACTTCAGCAGGCGCACGGTAGGAACGATCATCATCATCACTTGAATGAGGTGTCAGACGATAGGAGACCGTCTCAATCAGACTCGGCCCTTCCCCTCGCCTTCCCCTGTCAGCAGCCTCCTTAACAGCCTCATAAACCTCAAGCGGATCGTTTCCATTGACCGTCACACCTGGCATTCCGTATCCAATTGCCCGATCGGATACCCGCTCGCAGGCCAGCTGCTTTTCAATCGGCACCGAGATAGCATACTTATTGTTTTCACACATGAGAATGACCGGCAGCTTGTGGACACCGGCGAAATTGGCCCCTTCATGGAAATCCCCTTGATTCGATGACCCTTCCCCAAATGTAACGAATGTGACTAAATCCTTATTCTGCATCTTGCCGGCTAGTGCGATGCCAACCGCGTGCGGCACTTGCGTTGTCACAGGTGAAGATCCGGTGACAATCCGATTTTCCTTTTGTCCAAAATGTCCGGGCATTTGTCTGCCCCCTGAATTCGGGTCTTCCTGTTTAGCAAATCCGGATAGCATAAGCTGCTTAGGCGTCATTCCGAAGGTGAGGACGACACCCATGTCCCTGTAGTATGGAAGGACATAATCCTTCTTGCGGTCCAGCGCGAAGGCTGCCCCAACCTGAGCTGCCTCCTGTCCTTGACAAGAGATAACGAACGGTATCTTGCCTGAGCGGTTCAAAAGCCACATCCGCTCATCTATCCTCCTTGCCAGAAGCATCATTTCATACATCTCTAATACAGTCTGATTAGATAAGCCTAATTTTTCATGCCTATTTTGAGCCATCGTTCTTCCCCCTATCATTCTCATTCATTACATATGAAGCGCCAGGCCATCCACTGCGAGTGCCGCCTCCCCAATTACCTCTGACAGCGATGGGTGAGGGTGGATGCTTGAAGCTACTTCCCATGCCGTGGCATTTAAAATAAGGGCAAGCCCGGACTCTGATATCATGTCCGTCACATGAGGCCCAATCATATGAACCCCTAGCAGGTCATCGGTATTCTCATCAGAAATGATTTTGACAAACCCTTCTGACTCCCCAAGTACGAGCGCTTTGCCTATAGCCTGAAAAGGAAATTTGCCGACCTTTATCTTATGGCCCCTTGTCAATGCTTCTTCCTCGGTAATGCCGACGCTTGCCGCCTCCGGACTCCCATAAATACAGCGGGGAATAAAATCATACTGGATGGGCTCCGTTTTTATATTCGCGATATGCTCCACTGCCTTGATGCCCTCATGGCTTGCCACATGGGCAAGCTGCATTCCTCCGATACAATCGCCAATCGCATAAATATGAGATTCCTTCGTCTGATAGAATTCATTAACCTGAATAAATCCTCGGTTTATCTCAATTTCGGTATTCTCTATTCCTATCCCGCTCGTATTGGCATCCCGGCCGACAGAAACAAGCATCTTTTCAGCTTGATAGTCTTTTTTTGATCCATTTTCAAGCGTTGAAATGGCCAGACCATCTTGAACAGCAAGCGTGTCAGGCAAAACTTCCGCCCCTGTGATGATCTTAATGCCTTTACTCTTCAATGCCTTTTCCATCGCCTTTGATATCTCCTTATCCTCTGTTGGCAGGATTCGGTCTGCATATTCCAAAATGGTCACATCTACATTGAAATCAGAGAGCATGGACGCCCATTCAACACCAATGACACCCCCGCCAACGATAAGCATGGATGAGGGCAGCTCCTCTAGCTTTAGCGCCTCATCAGAAGTAAGAACCGTTTCGCCATCGATGGTCAAACCTGGAAGTGTGCGCGGCCTTGATCCAGTAGCCAAAAGGACGTTTTTCGGAATCAGGATTTCATTTTCCTCGCCATTATTCATCTCAACTGAAACGGTCCCAGGCATAGGCGAGAAAATAGAAGGTCCTAATAGCCGGCCATATCCCTCATAAAGATCTATCTTTCCTTGCTTGATTAAGTATTGAACCCCATTGTGGAGTTTATCAACGATGCTTTGCTTCCGCTTTTGTGCAGCCTCAAAATCGAGTGTTATCCCTTCCGTCTTTACTCCAAAATCGGCTGCCTTTTTCACGGTTTGATAAACTTCAGCACTTCTTAGCAATGCTTTTGACGGTATACATCCGGCATGCAGACATGTTCCTCCTAGCTTCCCTGCTTCTACAATCGCTGTCTTTAAACCGAGCTGAGAGGCGCGAATCGCGGCTACATATCCGCCCGTTCCGCCGCCAAGGATTACAAGATCATATTCTGTTGACATGTAAGACATCCTTCCCTGTATGGATCGCCGCCTTTGGCGGCGGCGTCATTTTTTCTATTCAACCATGACAGCCATGAAGATTCAGGCTATCTAACACCATTAGCGACGACGATTTAAAATATGGCGGCCATTCATAAGAAATTGGCTTCTTGAGTTCTTAAGCTTTTCAATCCGCTCCTCTGCCATGCGGTCGGCTGCAACATATGTTGGGATTCCGTCACGCTTAGCAATCTCGATGACTCGTTCGATGTTATTGTAAATCGTCTCAACCTTCTTTAAAGCACGCTCCTGATTGTAGCCATAAAGCTCATCGGCCACATTAATCACACCGCCGGCATTAATGACATAGTCCGGAGCATAAATAATCCCCATCTCATGGATGGCATCTCCATGTCGTGTTTCCTTCAGCTGGTTATTGGCAGCCCCAGCAATCACTTTCGCTTTTAATTGCGGAATCGTTTGATCATTAATCGTTGCACCAAGTGCGCACGGAGCATATATATCACACTCAACACCATAAATCTCATCAGGGTCTACTGCCTTTGCCCCAAAATGCTCGACCGCCATTCGGACACTATCCTTATTGATATCAGTCACGATTAATTGTGCTCCTTCTTCATGCAAATGCTTGCATAAATTAAAAGCTACATTGCCAATCCCTTGGACAGCAATGACTTTCCCTTCAAGGGAATCAGTGCCAAATGCCTCCTTGGCAGCCGCTTTCATTCCCCGGTAAACGCCAAACGCTGTCACGGGCGAAGGGTTTCCAGAGGAGCCAAAAGCAGGCGAGATACCAGTAACATAATCCGTTTCCTCATGGATAATGTCCATATCAGCAACGGTTGTGCCTACATCCTCTGCCGTGATATAACGGCCATTCAGCCCTTGAATATACCGTCCGAACGCACGGAACATTTCTTCATTTTTATCCTTGCGCGGGTCGCCGATAATAACCGTCTTTCCGCCGCCCAGATTAAGCCCTGCAGCTGCGTTCTTGTACGTCATTCCCTTGGCAAGCCGCAATGCATCTTCAATGGCTGCATCCTCGGATTCATAGGTCCACATCCTCGTTCCGCCTAAGGCCGGCCCTAGGGTTGTATCATGAATAGCGATGATTGCCTTCAATCCTGATTGCCTATCCTGCACGAACAAAAGTTGCTCATAATCATACTGTTCCATATATTTGAAAAGCTCCATCTGTCATTTCTCCTCTCGTCTTCCCCGGTTCTCTTTTTTATTTTCCAGAAAGTCCATTAATAAAAGATGCAAGAATCATGCCAACCACTTTCGCTTCCTAATTAAGCGATAACCTAAAAAATCCATGCAAAAAATTTCAAGGATGCAATTTTAAGCATGCAAAATCATTCAAGGTTGTATTTAGTTAACTTATAATACAAATTCCTGATGGAGAGCCCCAGTTCCCGAGCAGTTGCTGTCTTATTGCCATTCAGCCGATTTAAGGTTTTCTGGATGATTTCCTTTTCGACATTGGCCAGCTGTTCTCCGAGGCTGAGCGGATTATCTGTCTGGATTTGCTTGTTTCTGACCGGTACAGCAGAATCATTTTCCATGAATAAAGAAGGCAAGTCCGCTCTTTCAAGCATTCGCGCATGCACGTCCATGAAAATAATGGCTCTGCCAAGTATATTTTCAAGCTCACGGACATTCCCCGGCCAACCATATCCCTCAAGCATCTGTATAGCCTCCGGGCTGATTGTCCGGATATCTCGTCCATATTCTCCGTTCAGTTTCTTGAGCAGGTGAATGCTTAGTGGGGCAATATCACGCGGCCTTTCCCTCAAAGGCGGTATGTAGATGGGCATCCGGTTAATCCGGTAATACAGGTCCTCCCGGAAATCCCCGTTTATGATAGCTTTCTCCAAATGGACATTTGTGGCGGCAATAACCCGTACATCTATTTGGATTGGTTTTGTGCCGCCCACACGCATGATTTCTCCTTCCTGGAGAACACGGAGCAGCTTAGCCTGTGTCCCAGGAGTCAATTCGCCAATCTCATCAAGAAAAATACTCCCCCTATGAGCCTCCTCGAAAAACCCTTTCTTGCCTCCTCGTCTTGCTCCGGAGAAAGCCCCTTCCTCATAGCCGAATAATTCACTCTCTAACAAGGATTCTGCAATAGCTGCACAATTTACACGCACAAACTGGTTGTATTTACGATCGCTCGCATTATGAATCGCATGGGCGAATAATTCCTTGCCTGTTCCGGACTCGCCCCTTAATAGAACGGTCGCAGAGGTCCTGGCATATAGCCTGGCCTGTTCCAGACAGAGGTTCATTTCCTTTGATTCGCTGATAATGTCATCAAAGGTATACTTCGCCTCAATATTCCGAATCATCCTGCGCGCCCTTTGCAGCTCCTTCGTTAAATTTTGAATTTCTGATAAATCATGAATGACACCTACGCTCCCCTTCAGCTCACCATTGACCATTACAGGAGCTACATTCACAATGACATCTCTCCTTGCGGGTCCTACCTTCATTCGTGCCCCGCGCACCGGCTTTTGGGTTTTCAGCACTTGCAAATGCATACTTTCCCCTTCGACAATGTCAGTGTTCGCCGGCTTTCCAATCACATCTGATTCATCTAGACCCGTGATTCTCGAATAGGCTGGATTAATCAGCAAACCCTTTCCCTTTTCATCGACAACCGAAATAGCGTCATCGCTTGAATAAATGATAGCTTCAAGCATCTTTTGTATATGTTTTAAATTTGTTATTTCTTCCGCAAGACGAGTCATTTCCGTAATTCCCTTGAATATAGCAAATGCTCCCAAGATGTCTCCCTGCTCATTCCTGATGGGCATCCTCGTGGTAAGGATGTCCCTCCCATTATCAAGACGGGCCCGCTGATTGCTTTCTGTGACAGCCGTTTGGACGACGCGAGGGAGAGATGAAGCAGGCATTACCGCCTGAATAGGGCGACCGATTGTCTTCTCTGCCGCGATGCCCGTCAAATTTTCCGCTTCTTTATTGAAAAAAACGACCTCTTCATCCTTATTGATGACAATCATCCCATTGTCCGAGATATTAAACACAAGCTCCCGCAGATAGGCCTCTTCGTTGGATTTTTTCATTAATTCCTCTTTTTCCTGGATGAGATTCGCGAGAATAAAGGCGACTCGGCCTTGGACCAGAATGGTTTTCTCCTTCTTTTCACGGGCTATCTCTTGATAGACCGCATCATTTCCGGTCACTTCAAAAATGATATCGGGCGGAGGATCAATTAAGCGGGCCCAGCTGTCAGCCGTTTTAATTCCGTGTTTACGCGCAAGCTGAATCCCTTTGGCATCTGGATAAGAATCAACGACCGCGATTACGCGATAATCCTTTGCCATCAGCAGGAAATTTAAGATGGCTGTACCGCCATTCCCAGCACCGATGATTAGCACTGTCCTTTTCATGTGTTCCCCCCAAAGCTTGTTACAGCATGCAAAATTTTTCATTTTCATACTACCATATTTATCCTAAAAAAACTTGACAGAACCTTCAAAATTTATAAAGATGAGTATTGTAACATACTTTCATAAGTGAGGGTGAAAAAGAATGCAGCGTGCAATCGCGTTTATCCTTTTATTGATTCCCGGTATTTGCACAGCCCTTGGAATCAAGTGGATGAGGGATATGATTTTCGGAAGATTGAGCCCTCTCTTGCCGGCTCTATGGGTGCAATTCATTGTGGGGTTTCTATTGTTTGCCGGCGGCTTAGCCTTTATTGGCGGATTTATCCTATACAGAGATCGAAAACGGAATAAAGTACAGCAGCGCTTTAAGAGGCAGCCTGTGCAGAAATAAAATTACCGGGAGACTAGCGTACTATTGCTCCCGGTTTTTTGTTTTGCGGATGATTTTTTGATTTTCTTATCTTTCTGTATCATGCAGGAATCTGTGAGGTCTGTATTATCTACAGATAGATGGAAAAAGAAATAGCCCATTTTACCTATGTTCCCAACATATTTTTCAGTCAATTTGACCTCATATGTCGGAAAAGGTTTAACAGGCTATATGTGTCGGTTTATCAGGTCTCTGGTCCAAAACCTTCCGACGATATCCGAAAAGAAATCGACATGGATGGTGAGGGAGAAGGATGCCAGCAAAATAAGCGGTAAACTGACATCTCTACGGCAATCGTCATTCACTCACCTAATTGGGATGAATCAAATTCCTTCCGCAGTCGAACAGCGAGATCAGGATCGTCAGTAATAAAAGCTGTGCACCCAACCTTGAATAGACGCTTTATATCCCCTTTTCGGTTCACCGTATAAGGCCTTACCTTTATTCCAGCCTGCTGGCATTGCTCAATAATCTCATTAGGTGCCGCCCGGAATTTCGGATGGATGGATTTAGCCCGGATAGATTCAGCATAAACCCATGGCATGTATAAACCATCTGAATAGAGCGGAGCCGTTTCAATATCAGGCGCAAGTCTGTGACAATAGACGAGACTGTAATGATTAAAGGATGAAAGGATGACACGCTCCTCCATATGAAATTCCCGAATTAGCTCTATCACCTTCTCCTCCATGCCCTTATATGGGTAGACAGCATTCTTCAATTCAATATTCAGCAAAAGATCAGTCCCGCTCAGCCATTCCATCACTTCCCTTAATGTCGGGATGCCCGCAAATTCCACTGTCTTCGAATGATTCGCCGCATTTAATTTTTTTAGCTGATCAAGCGTTAATTCACGGACAGCTCCGGTTCCGTCTGTTGTGCGATCAACCGTTGGATCATGAATGACAACCAATTCACCATCTTGGCTGAGCTGAACATCGAGCTCGAGCCCATCGGCTCCAGCATTAAGGGCTTCCTTAAAGGACGTCATCGTATTTTCAGGATAGACGGCCGCATATCCCCTATGTCCAAATATAAGTGTCACGAACAAAACCTCCGTTCCATAAGTACTTCCCTCTCTAGCATACAATAAAAAGCACCATTATTACCGCCTATTTGGCAGTAATGGTGCTTCCATAAAAAATGATAACGTTTTCATCCGATTATCCATACTAAGCGAGACAGGAGTGGTTAGGAGGCTTTATGCTCAAGGCGCAGCTTATCAGCGACCATCGCGATGAATTCACTATTTGTCGGCTTCGCCTTTGTCATGCTGACCGTATACCCAAATAATGAAGAGATGGAATCAATATTTCCCCTGCTCCAGGCCACCTCAATTGCATGGCGGATAGCCCTTTCCACTCGGCTTGCGGTTGTGTTATATTTCTTGGCGATATCCGGATAAAGAACCTTCGTGATGGAACCCAAGAGCTCAATATCATTATAGACCATTGAAATAGCTTCCCTTAAGTAGAGGTATCCTTTGATGTGGGCAGGCACGCCGATCTCATGAATGATACTTGTTATGCTTGCTTCCAGATTAACAGGCTTCGCTTCAACTGGCTGCCTCGGGGAGTAAGTGTTTGAGCGAGCAATGCCAGCGCCTTTTTCACCGGATTGCCGAATATGAACGACGAGGTTATCCATATCAAAGGGCTTCAGAATGAAATAGGAAGCTCCTAGTTCGACTGCTTTTTTAGTTACATCTTCCTGTCCAAAAGCTGTCAGCATGATGACATTTGGTATTGAGGTGCCTTTTTGAAACTCCTTTATTCTCTCCAAGACCGCCAGACCATCCAAATGAGGCATGATGATATCAAGGACTAGTACGTCCGGGCTTACTTGTTCGAGCATGCTCAGGCAATCCTGGCCATTATGGGCAACACCGATCACTTCCATATCCGGCTGTTCACTAATATACTCTTCCAATAAAGCAACAAGTTCACGATTATCATCTACGATACATACTTTTATTTTTTTCAACCAGATAGCCTCCTCAAACTCTTTTTCCTAAATTTACTAGTATTTCTATTCTTTATTCTAACCGAGATATTCGACATTGCAATATAAAAAATACCCAAAAATCAAAAAATGCTTAAAAATAATGCAATAAACAAGTTTCTCTTTTATATACTCCTTAATTCGACCTTTTTCACAACTTTTTACAATCCCCCATCCTTTATTGTCGAATCGACTAATGAAACGAGCCGTTTCGACTAAAAAAAAGCAGGTTGAAATCAACCTGCTTTCGAGTCCTTTTGATATATATCTATTCCTGCTTCATTCAGCATCCATTCAA
>JAEIGA010009068.1_pt1 | contig 15049 bp, 12 predicted proteins | sample 9270691 | NCBI WGS metagenome assembly JAEIGA01 (sample SAMN17057246, study PRJNA624740) | gut metagenome | biome: biome; isolation source: fecal sample | host: Bos grunniens | place: China: Xizang | collected 2019
AATTGATTATTCGTCCTGCAAGTGGAAAAATATTTGCAAAAACAACTGGAGTTGAAAAGTAAAAATTAATACAGTTTGACATAAAAAAAACAAAAAGGAATAAATATGAACACATTTGAAGAAAATTTAAAAAAATTAGAAGAATTAACACTTGATATTAAGCGTCCAGACATTTCTTTGGAAGACGCACTTAAAGATTTTGAACAAGGAATTAGCCTTGCAAAAGGAATGGAAAAACAATTGGACCAAATTGAAGGAAAAATTCAGATTTTAATGACAGAACCAGTTCCAATGGAAAAAGATAATCCTCCACAAATGGATTTATTTTCTGACGATTCTGAATTAAATGGAACTAGAAAATGAGTTTAGAAAATCCTGTTAGAACGTTAAATGTAGAAGTTGCTCGAAAAATTGCCGCCGGTGAAGTTATTGACCGACCAAACGCCATTGTTCGCGAATTAATGGATAACGCAATTGACTCAGGTGCTTCAAAAATTATTGTTGAAATTTCTGGCGGTGGAATAGAAAAAATTAGAATTATTGATAACGGTTGCGGAATGACAAAAGAAGATTTACAAAATTGTGCCCGCCCCCACGCCACAAGCAAAATTTCTACAGAAGTTGATTTGATGAATCTAACAACATTAGGCTTCCGTGGAGAAGCGTTAGCTTCCATTGCCGCAGTTGCACGCCTAAGCATTATTAGCGGTGGGTGGAGAATGCGCGCAAGCGTTACAGAAGATCATATTATTGAACAAGTTGCCCAAACAGAAGGGACAATTGTGCAATCAGAAGGATTATTTGAAAACTTTCCTGCTCGCCGTCAGTTTTTAAAACGTGCAGGAACAGAAGCTTTAATGTGCAAAAACACATTTATTGAAAAAGCACTTGCCCGCCCTGACATTGCATTTAAATTTATTCAAGACGGCGAAACAAAATTAGATTTACCGGAAAATCAAAGCTTAAAAGACAGATTTTGCATGGCATGTTCATACAAAGAACCTTCAGAACTTTTTTATGAATTGGAAAATTCTAGCATTGACGGCGGCTGGAGTTTTTCTGTTGTTATTGGGGAACCTGCCGTTTCTAGAACAAACAAAAAAGAAATTTTTATTTACACAAATGGAAGACGCATTCAAGAATATGCTTTAGTTCAAGCAGTTGAATATGGCGGACAAGGATTTTTCCCAAACGGAACTTATCCTGTGGCGGCAGTTTTTATAAACATTCGTCCAGATTTAATTGATTTTAATATTCATCCTGCAAAACGTGAAGCAAGATTTTATGATATTTCGTCGGTTCACCACGGTTTAAGTTCAACACTAAAAGCATTTTTTATGCAATACACAAGAGAAAATTTTGATTCAAATCTTCAGGCAGACGAAATTAATCAAAATTTTTTGTTTGAATTAAATAAAAATATAATTGAAAATGATTCTCGACAAAATCAAGAAAATCAAAATTATGGCTCAAACTCTGACGCGACAACATTTACAAATAACGCAAATTATGATTTTACCACTTTAGAAAATATTTCAAATCAAAATAAACCAGACCAAAATAAAACAAATAATCAAACAGAAAATCAAATTGAAGAAAATTCAGAAAATTATAAAAAACACATTTCTTATAAAACACCAGTTGAATCTTCCCACACATTTTCTGATTTTAGAAGCCAATATTTGGGAATAAAAAACACAACTTCTGGTGCAAATCAATCTGAAGCAAAATCATTTGAAACACGTTTTAATTTTAGTTCAATGGAAAATGTTTCAAAGGCCACAAATCTTCAAAATTTTTCTCAAAATAATTTTTCAACCCAAATGCAAGATAAAACAGAATCTTCTGTAAATCAAAATAACCAAAATAACGATTCAAATATAAAATTTTTAGGTTGCTGCCTTGGAACTTTTTTACTTGCCCAAAAAGACGATTGCCTTTTTGTAATTGACCAACACGCCGCCCACGAAAGAATTTTATTCGACAGAATTATTTCTTCACAAGAGGACGCTCCAAGACAGCAATTACTAATTCCATACAAAATTAAAACAGAATCAAAATCGCAAGATAATCAACTTTTAAAACTAAAAGACCGCCTTTGCAACATCGGTTTTGAAATAAATCAAATTTCAGATGGCAACTGGGAAATTTCTACAACACCAGACCGCTGGACCGGAACTGAATTCGACTTAAAAACGCTTTTATTTGTAAAACAAGTTGAGCCAGAACAAATTATCAGAGCAATTGCCGCAATGACAGCCTGCAAAGCCGCAGTAAAAGATGGCTACGTTTTGGACGACATTACCGCCGAAAAACTTGTAAAACAAGCCTTCTCTTTGGAAGATCCACACTGCCCTCACGGCCGCCCAATTTACACAGTCTTTAGCCGCGAAAAATTGTTTGAACTTGTAAAAAGGACGTAAGATTTTTTTATTATTTTGGAGGCATTTTTTGTAAGCCTGCTTTATTGCAGTCTTACAAAAAACCGGGCTGCTCCGGGTTCCACTATCGTTCCATCGTCCTCACTCGCCAAAAAGGCTCGCTGCGGTCGACAGCTGCGCTGCCCTGCGTATCCCTTGCCCAAAGAAAAAACAATTATCAACAGGGGACTTTTCAAAAATCATCAAAAAAATCTACTTAATCGACTCCAACAATGTATCAATTTCAGCAGCCTTGAATGTTGGATTTTTTTCTTTTACAGTAAGCAAATATCCTTCTGCCAAATTGTTTTGATTTAATTGAATACAAACTTTTGCAAGTTCTATGTAAGCATCCCAATCTTTTGAATTTAATCTTAAAAGTTCTGTGTAGCTTTCTTTTGCTTTATCGTATTGTCCATTTTTTGCATAAGCACGAGACAAATTACTTCTAGCATCAAGATTTTTTGAATCTACTTTTAATGCGTTTTGGTAGTATAAAATTGCATTTAAATAATCTTCCTTAATCAAATAAACATTTCCAAGATTATTATTTGCTTCAAAATTATTTTTATCATCTTCATAAACCTGTAGGAATAATCCAAGTGCTGTATCAATATCAGGTGGGGTTAAATTCATATACATTACACCAAGATTAATTTTTGTTTTTACATGTTTTGGATTTAACTTTAATACTTCCATATAAAACGGAATTGCTTCATCAACTTTGTTAATTTTATCTAAAATCAAAGCATAGTTATAAACTATGTTTGCTTGTGTTTTTTCATTTTTTACAAATTCTTTTTCTTGGTAAGCCTCTCGTGCATATTTTTCCGCTTCTACAATTTTGTTTTGATCAAATAAAACTGTAGATAAATTAAATTTTGTTAATGTTAAATCTGCACATGGTTTTAACATAGAAATTGCTTGTCTAAATTTTTCTTCTGCTTTTGAAAGCTTTCCCGATTGATAATAAACATTACCAAGTTCCATAGTTGCAGAAATATTTCTATTATCTATAACTAAAACACTTTCATATGAATTAATTGCACCATTAAAATCTTTTCTTTTTGTAAGAAGTCTTGCTTCTTCAAGATAGGCTTTTTCATACCTAGGGTTAATATCAATTGCTTTTCTAAATGCGGTCAAGGCAGCATTATCATTTTTTAACTTTAATTGAGTTACCCCCAAATTGTATCGACTTGGTTCAAATGAACCATTCAAATCGCAAGAAGTTGTAAAAGAACGAACCGCATCTGTGTATTTTTTTTGTCTATACTGAATTTTTCCCAACTCATAATAATACAAATAATTTTTTGGATTATTTTGAATTGCTTTTGTTAATTCAGTTAGAGCTGTATTTAAATCATTCTTTTTTAATGCATCTTGTGCTAAAATATAATGGGCATTTGAATCATTTGGATTATCCTCTAATGTTTTCTTTGCCATATTTACTGCTTCAATGAATAATCTGTCTTTTTCTTCCTTTGATTCAGATTTTTCGTATGCTTCAAAAAGCGCTTGTGCCATTTCTGATTTTAAACTTGCATCATACAACGGATCATTTTTATCTATTGGCATCATAGAGTTTGCTTTTTTAAAATGACTTATTGCTGTTTCATAATCACCTGTTGCAAGTGCAGTTTTTCCCAAATTAATTTGCTCGTTAATTGCATCAATTTTCTTTTTTAATTCAGCATTTTTCTTTGCAATTTCGGCTTCTTTTGCTTTTCTTTTTTCTTCTGCAATACGTTTTTCTTCCGCAGCTTTAGCTTCTTTTGCTTTTCGTTCTTCATCCTGCTGTTTTTTTATTTTTGCATCTTCAGCTTCCTGTGCGCGTCTTTTTTCATCAGCTTTTTTTTGTTCTTCTTGAAGTTTCATTAATCGTTCCATTGAACGTCTATTCTCTTCTGCCTGTTTATTCGATTCGGCCAAAGCATCCTTCATAGAAGAAATTGAATCTTGCATTGCATTTGTAATTCCGTCTGTATCAATATCAACAGTTACATTGCTAGAAGAACTACTTTGTTTTCCTTCTTCTGCAAGTTTTTTTAATGAAATAATTTCATCAAGTAAAAGCAAAACATCTTCGTTATTTGGATCTTCAAGTAAAATTGTATCTAACAAACTCAAAGCTCTATCATATTCACCTTTATCTGCATAAGTTTTTGCCAAATTTATTACATTTGAATACTTACTATTACCAGAAACACAACTTTTTACACAAATTATAGAAATAATTATAAATAGTATTGCTACAACAACACTTACAATTACAATTTTCTGTTTTTTTGTTAAATTTTTTAAAGTCATTTTTTCTTACCATTCCCCTTTTTAGTCTAATTCCGATTCCTGTTCATAATCAATCAAATCTTCTGCCCCGGAAGATAAACTTGTAGAATCTGTATTATGCAAAGAATTGGCAACATCTTCAAGAAGTTTTCGTCTTCTTTCAGCTTCTTCTGCCCTTTTCTTTTCTTCTGCTAAACGTTTTTCTTCTGCAATCCGTTCTTCTTCTTTTCTTCGTTCTTCTGCAATTCTTTCTTCTTCTTTACGACGTTCCTCAGCCAAACGTTCCTCTTCTTTACGGCGTTCCTCTGCCAAACGTTCTTCTTCAAGACGTTTACGTTCCATTTCTTCTGCAATTCTTGCTTCTTCTTCTGCAATCCGTTTTGCTTCGGCTTCTGCAAAAATTCGTTCTTGTTCCAAACGCACAAGTTCTCTTTGCAAAGCTTTTATTAGATCAATAATCTGCTGTCTTTGAACATCATTTGGTCGCAAAAGCAAAAATCTTTCATAATCGGCAATAGCTTCTTCGTATTGCACATTCATAGTGTAAGAATTTGCTCTATTTAATAAAGCTTCTACATAATTTGCATCTGCAGCCAACGCCAACGAATATGCACTAATTGCGTTTTTATAATCTTTAATTGCAAAATAAGAATTTCCCTGATTAAAAGATAAAATTTTTTTATTTGTTCCAGGTGTAGAAAGCCCTTTTGCAAAAACAGCAACAGATTTGTCATATTCACCAATTTGATAATACGCCAAACCTAAATAATTAAACAACTTTGGATTAACATTTTCTTGATTTATTTCACCTTCCAAAAGAATAACAGCATCTCTTGGCTTATTTTCTAAAAAAAGTTTTTCTCCAGGACTTACACTTGTAACTTGTGCAAAACAAATCAGAGAATTAAATAATATAAAAAACACTACAAAAAATTTCTTTTTCACTTTCACATTCCTTTAACAAATAACAGTTTATTTTATTACAAAAAAATTATTTTCTAATTTCAAATATTTTAATTTGACAGATTAAAACAAATTATATAATCTTATAGAATATTATCGGTAATTTTTTATTTGATTTTTATTATATTTTGAGGTTCTTTTTATGGTTATTCTAATTATAATTCTTCTTTGTGTAGTTGTAGCAACACTCCTTTTTTTAGTAATAAAATCTGTATTACTTCCAAAAAGAGCTGATGTTTTACCAAAATTAATCAAACAAGGAAAAACTCAACATGCAATAAAAATTGCAAAACAGATTTTATCAAAAGATTCAAAGAATTATCTTGCTCATTATTATTTAGGAAAAGCCTACATAAAAGAAAATAGAATTGAACTAGCTATAATTGAATACAAAATTGTAAACGAAAATGTTCTATTTGGTGAAGATATAAACGAAATTGAATTTAGACAAGAATACGCATCAATCTTATTAAAATACAATCAACACAATGAAGCTTTAAAACATTATTTAATTCTAACAAAATTAGAACCAAACAATGCGGAAAACTATTTTAACTGTGGACAAATTTATGAACAATTAAATAGATATGATGTAGCACTTGGTTTTATGCAAAAAACAACATATTTAGACAAAAAGCACGCTAAAGCACATGCAGAAATTGGATTAATGATGTACCGAACAAAGCAATACAATGAAGCAAAAAAAGAAATTGATATATCTCTAAAATTAAATCCAGAGAATTATTCAGCATACTATTACTTAGGAAAAATATTCAAAGATGCAAAAGATTTACAAGGCGCAATTAAAGCGTTTGAAAAAGCACAACGTGATTCAGATGTAAAACAAAAAGCAATTATTGAACACGGTTCCTGCTATATGATTGCAAATAGATTAGACAACGCTTGTTTGGATTTTATTAGAGCAATTGATATGGACAAAGAAAATGAAAATCCAGAAACATTATACGCAAGATATTTTTTAGCTGCATGCTATGAAAAATTACGAAAAATTGATAAAGCAATTGAACAATGGGACATTATCTATAAACACAACAAAGGCTTTAGAGATGTTTCTGCAAAACTTTCTGAATATAAAGATTTGCAATCAAATGATTATTTAAAAGACTATTTAACTTGTAGCAACGAAGAATTTTTAGCAATTTGTAAATTAGCAACAGAAAAAGCATTTAAATTACAAGTGTTAAGCTGCGATCAAAAAAAATGGGGCTGTCAATTAACAGGGGTAGATAAAAGAGACGAATCATGGATGGCTGTAAGAAAACAATTATTCTTTGTGCGTTTTTACAGAGAACCAGAACCAATTGATGATGCAGAAGTTAGACAAGCTCTTGATGAAATGAAATCTATAGGAAGTGTAAAAGGATATTTATTCTCAAGTTCAGGTTTTTCAAACTCTGCAAAAAGATTTGCAGAAAACAGACCTGTTGAATTAGCCGAAAAACAAAAACTTGAAGCTATTCTTTCAAAAGCTGGTAGTTAATGAAAATTCTTTGTGTTTCCGATTTTGTAGATCCTCTTATTTATAATCAAAGAGTAAAAGAAATGTTTCCCGACATTGACTTAATTCTTTGTGCTGGGGATTTACCAATGGATTATATTGATTTTATTGTTACAGTTTTTAACAAACCAACATATTTTATTTTTGGAAATCACAATCTAAAGGAATTTCATTTTTATCATCGTTCTGCAAGAATGGAAACACACCATGTAAATACGCCTTACGGGGAAATTACACATGGTCATGGAGCAACTTACATAGGTTTTAAAACAGAAACAAATTATAATTTAGCATTTGAAGATCCAAATACACATAAAAAAACACCGTTATTAATTGCAGGTGCATCTGGTACACTAAAATACAATAATGGAATGAATCAATACACAGATTTTCAAATGAAAATGTATTTACTAAAAATGATTCCAAAACTTTTATATAACAAGTTGAAATATGGAAGATTTTTAGATATATTTCTAACTCATGCAAGTCCAAGACACATACACGACAAAGAAGATCCTTGCCACGTAGGTTTTCCTTGTTACAATTGGTTCATAAAAAAGTTTAAACCAACATATATGGTTCACGGACACATACATCTTTATGATTTAAGAGAAGAAAGAGTTGGAAAATATGATGACACAACCGTAGTAAATGCATACGCTCATTGCATCATAGAATTATCAGAAAATCTTTCAAACAAAAAGTAAAAAATTGGAGAAGAAATGAATTTTGAACTAGCACAAGCAGAAGAAGATTTTTCAAAAGCAAGAAATAAAGCTTTTTTTAATGAAATACAACACCTACTTTCGCCAGAGGAAGCATCCTTAATTTCCCTAAACGATGTAAAACAATTAATACGCCCAATTAACGAAACTTATCTTGGAATGAAAGTAATTCCAATTGAAAAAATTGTTGGCAGCGAAGGACGTTATAAAGATTTTGACAATAACTTTTTTCCCAAAAGTTCACACTTAAGAAACAGATGGGAACATGTCGACGAAGCAACAATTCGTTCAATTACATTGCCACCAATTAAAGTTTATGAAATTGCGGGGCTTTATTTTGTCAGAGACGGAAATCACAGAGTTTCAGTTGCAAAGGCACACGGAACAGAATTTATTGATGCAGAAGTTGTTTCTTTACAAAGCGAAATACAATTAAAAAAGCCAGACAATATGACTGATATCATCAAACAAATCATAAATTACGAAAAACGGCTTTTCTACGCAGAAACTAATTTTGGTGATATTACAGATTATTGGTGTTTAGATTTTTCTAGTGCCGGAAGATATGATGTAATTTTGAACCACATATTAACTCACAAATACTTTTTGAACCAAAAACAAGAAGAAGAAGTTTCTATGGAAGAAGCGATTATGTCTTGGTATACAAAAGTATATCTTCCAATAATTTCAACAATTCAAAAAAAGAAAATTTTAAAAAAATTCCCAAAGCGAACATATTCTGACTTATATGTTTGGGTTGTAAGATATTGGGACGATCTTAAACACAAATTTGGAAATAACGATTTTCCAATTGATTTAGCTGTAGAAGATTTTACAAAAAAATACAGGCTTCCTTTATACAAACGAATAAAAAATGCTTTTAAACGAATTGTATTAAGAAAAGCCCTTGAAGTGTCAGAAACAACTAATGGAATAGAAAATTAAAACAAATCGGTAGAAAGATATCTGTCACCAGTATCTGGCAATAAGACAACTATCTTTTTACCTTTGTTTTCAGGTCTTTTTGCAAGTTGAATTGCTGCAAAAGCTGCTGCACCAGAAGAAATACCAACTAAAACACCTTCATAACAACCAATCATTCTGGCAATTTCGTAAGCTTCTTCTGTTTTTACAGTAATAATTTCATCATATATTTTTGTGTTTAAAGTTTTAGGAATAAAACCAGCACCAATTCCCTGCAATTTATGGCTACCAGCCCTACCTTCAGAAATAAATGGAGAATCAAAAGGTTCCACACCAACAACTTTTATATCTGGCTTTTTAGATTTTAAATATTCGCCACAACCAGTTATAGTTCCACCTGTCCCAATTCCAGCAACAAAAATATCAACATCCCCATCCATATCTTCAAAAATTTCAGGCCCAGTTGTTTCATAATGTGCTTTGGGATTAGCAGGATTTTCAAACTGACCAGTAATAAAAGAATTGGGAATTTCATTTTTAAGTTCTTCAGCTTTTTCAATTGAACCTTTTAACCCTTTGGAAGCTTCTGTCAAAACAATTTCTGCACCGTATGCCTTCATAATTTTTTGACGTTCAACAGACATATTTTCAGGCATAACAATAATTACTCTATAACCTTTAGAAACGGCAATACTTGCCAAACCAATTCCAGTATTTCCTGACGTTGGTTCAATAATAACAGAAGATTTATTAATTAATCCTTTTTTTTCTGCATCTTCTATCATATATTTTGCAACCCTATCTTTAGCTGACCCAGCAGGATTAAAATATTCCAATTTTGCAATAACATAGGAGTTTAAATTTAATTTTTTTTCAATATTTTTTAATTCCAATAAAGGAGTTCTTCCAACCAATTGCTCAACACTAGAATAAATTTTTGCCATAAAATACCTCTTTTTTACAATTCTTTATAATATTAAACATAACATTTTTCAACAAAAACAGAATAAAAATAAAATAAATATTTTAATAAAAACTTGACGGCTAAATATTTCAATGTTAAGATTAACGATAACCGATTACGAATGTAGTTGGAAATTTAAATTAATGGGAGATAGCTTTGGATTCGATTGACACATTCATTAATGTTCCACTGATAATTTCAATGGGTATAGGCATTTTATTATCTCTTTTACTACTCGTTATGAAACTTAGAAACACAACAAAAACAAGTTTCATCTTTTTTGCCGTAGTAGGAGTGATTATTCTTGGTTCTGTATACACATATTTTACCCAGTATTACATATATTTCGTATTTACGGTGATTATTGCAGAATTATTAATACTTCCATATCTCATTATAAAGGCTTTTGACAATCCTAAGAAGCGTGAAGAAAAATTAGCTGCAAAAAAGGCTTCTGCACAACAAACTTCTTTGGAACAAGACTCTGCCAATAAAGCTCTTATTGCAGAAATTGAGGCTAAACATCAAAAACTTTTAGATGTAAATAAGGAATTAATTTCAAAAGTTTCCACTTTCTTTACTAGCGACAACAGTATGGAAAGTTTTTTGGAATATTGTAATAATTTTATTACAGAAAAAGTTAGTGCTGATGGTTGTGTAATTTTAATTGCAGATGATTATGATAATAATTTAGCTGTAAAATCTTTAACAGGAAGTTTTCCACCTCCTTATAAATTACCAGAAGATTTACCACACAAACCAATTCGTGTAGAAACAAATCTTAGATTTGCAACATTCAATTATGATGACAACGTTTTTGGTGATGTTTACACAACACAAAAAGCAAGCTTAGTTGCAGATTCTGTAAAAGATCCACGCATTTTCCAAAATGGTCCTGAAGATTTCTTACGTTGTGGAAGTTACATTTTTGTACCTTTAATTCAACAGGACAAAGCAGTTGGTGTAATTGCGTTGTCAAGAAAACCTGATAATGCAAAATTTACAAAAGAAGAATTTGAAACAGCAGTAATTCTTGTAGACGCAATTTCTACATCATTAAAACCGTTGTACAGTTTCTTGTCTTATGCAGAAAGTACAGAATTAAACAAAGGTGGAGATATTGCAACAAGTTATCAATTGCAATTATTACCTCAAAAATTACCAATTATTCCTGGCACTACAATGGGATGTTTCTCATTGCAAGCAGAAAATGTTTGTGGTGACTTCTATGATGTAATTGTTTCAAGAAAAGATAGAATTTCATTCATAATGGCTGATATTGCTGGAAAAGGAATGAACTCTTTAGTTGTTATGATTATGATACGTGCAATTTTACGTTTAGCAGTAAATACAGCACAGTCATCTTCTACAATTTTATCTTGGGCAAACAGAGGAATTTGTTCTGACACATCAAAAATTGACCACTTTGCAAGCGTTGCATTAATCAATTATGACAGCGTAAATAAAATGGCTCAAGTTTCTACATGTGGAAACAATCCTGTTTTTGTATATAAGGCATCTGATAAGTCATTTACTCAGATTTCTAGTCCAACAGAACCAATTGGAGTTTCAAAAGAGACTGTATATACTGACATCAACGTAAAATTAGAATCAGGGGATATTATTGCAACTTGTACAGACGGATTACTTGAATCTTTAAACGAAGATGGTGTACAATACTCAATTGAACGTTTATCAAAAGCAATTATAAATAATTGTAATGCAAACGCAAAAGATATTACAAATAAAGTAAAAGATGACTTTAAAAAATATTGTGGCGTTGCTCAACAATATGATGACCAAAGTTTATTGGTTATTAAGATTCAATAAGGCAAAAGGAGCTTCTTTATGGAACTTAAAATAAGAAAAAATGGTGATGTCTATATTATTGACGTTACAGGTGAAATGGACCTTTACAATTCTTACAAATTAAAAGAACTTGTAATGAAAATGCTTGAAAAAAGTGTAAAAAACTTTGTTATTAATCTTGAACAAGTTGATTATATCGACTCATCTGGAATTGGTGCATTAATTTACATTTGTTCAACAATTAAAAAAATGAATTTAAATTTAGCAATTGCAAATATTCATGGTTCAGTAAAAAAAGTTATTGAACTTACAAAATTAATGGGCTACTTCCCTATTGCAAACAGCATTGAAGAAGCTTTATTAATGGTTAAAGAATAATAAGAATAAAATTAAAAAAGTTACCTTATCAACAGGAGGATTATTATGGAACAAGAATTTAAGGAACTTAGATCAGACGAAAATGATCCATTATTTGATAAAACTAATATGCTAAAAAAAGAATTTCCTTCTGATTTTAGACAAATTAGATATTTTACATTGTTGATTGTTCAGTCAGCTCCAACTGAAATTAAAGAATTAAACTTACTAGAACAACAAATTAGTGAAGTTATTAAAAACGCAGTAAAACATGGTAATCACTGTGATATCAACAAGAAAGTTACTGTTTGGTATTCATTTAGCCCTACTCACTCACACATCATTGTACAAGATGAAGGTGAAGGATTTAAAGATTTAGAAAAATGGAATGAATTCAACAGACAACGTCTTGAATGTTTACACAAAAATGACTTTGTAAAATTAGCAGATTACGTTTCATTTAAAACAAAAGAATCTGATAGTCAGGATGGCGGAAACGCATTGTTTGCTGCTCTTGAATATTGGAACGGTGGATTTGTATATAATGGAAAAAGAAATGCTGTTGCTATGTTAAAAAAATATCAACAAAAATTTCCAAATGCAAATAAAGATGGTGAATAATTAGTCTAATATTACACAATAAATAATTTATAAAATGTCTTAATTTGTAATCTATTATAAATTAAGGCACTTTTTTTTAAAGTTATGAAGTACAAATTATCTTTTTTTATAATTTTTCTTTCTCTTTTATTCTTATCTTGCCAAAAAGAAAATGATAATAGAATTTATTTAAATTCAAACTGGCAATATTCTACAGAAGGTGCATCTGGTCCTTTTTATGATATCCAACAAAGAGATTTTTCAAGTTTACCCAAATTTTTAGAAACAAAAAAAGGATATATTTGGCTAAAAACAAACTTTACAGTTCCACAAAATCTACAGGAAAAAACTTTGTCTTTATTTTTAGGCGTGACTAAAATTGCAGATAAAGTCTATATCAATAATACATATATTGGAAAATCAGGATTTTTTCCACCAGAAGAATTTACTTCTGGTGAGATTTCTACAGCTTATCAAATTTCACCAATTATTTTAGATTATGAAAATGATAATGAACTTTTAATTACACTTTGGGTAAATGGCAAAGGATGTATCACACAAGAACCTTTTATTGGGACTGAAATAGACATTAATGCTCATAAAACAAGAAGTGATTATCTGAATTCAACCATATTCTTACTTCTTTCTGCCGTTTTGATTGTAATTTCATTTATTTATTTCTTTTTATACATATTGCGCCCTGTAGATAGATCTAATTTGTCTTTTTCAAGACTAACTTTTCTTTCTGCATTATATTTAACAACTGTATGTTTAGGGGAATATTCCCTTATTTTCCAAGGAAAATATTCTCTTTTACTATTTGAAAAAATTTTTAGCGGGATAATTAGTATATTAACAGCAAATTATGCAGTTTCATTTATTAGAGATTTTTTAGGAAAAAAAGATACTAAATCAGCAACAATATTCAGAAAATTTATTGTATTTTTTGCTATATTTTTAGTTTTCTTTGGCGAGGAATTAGCTCAATTTTACATAATATTAAATATAGCTTATATACTTGTTGTAATACATATTGGTTATGCTGTTTTACTTATTGTAAAATCAATAAAAGAAAATAACAAAAGAGTTCCTGTATTACTCGCAGGCTTTTCTCCGGTATTAATTTCTTTATTGGTAATGTACATTTACTTTGCCTTTAAGCATACATTTACAATGTTAATTGTTGTTATTGGTTGGCAATTAACAATTATGATATTCCTTACAATTCTTATTTACAAATTTTCAAAAACTCAATCTAATTATGAAAATTTAAATAGAAATCTTGAAAAATTAATTAGTGACCGAACATTAGAATTAACTCAAACAAATAGAAAATTGGCTGAAATAAATTCAAAATTAAAAACTGAAAATGACAGAGCCGAAAAAGAAATTACATTAGCAGCAAATGTGCAGAAAAACTTTTTTATTCACGACTTTACAAGTGATGATAAATGGGAAGTTGCATATTTTTCACAGGCACTTGCTGGGGTTTCTGGTGACTTTTACGATTTTTACACTTCCGATACAAAATCAGAATTAAAAGGACTTGGGATTTTTGATGTTTCAGGACATGGTCTGGCCTCTGGCTTAGTTACAATGCTTGTAAAAAATATTATTAATCAAGAATTTATAAAAGGCAAAAATAAAAAACTAAAAGATATTGTTTCCCGTATAAACGAAAGAGTATTAAATGAAAAAGGAAACATTGAAAATTATTTAACAGGAATCTTGTGTAGAATTGATTCTGATTCAATTGAATTAGTAAATGCAGGGCACCCTGCTCCTTTGTTGTATAACAATAATACAAAAACAATAAGTGAATTGAATTATAAAACAGAAACGCGTTGTGGTGTAATTGGAATTTTAGGGTTACCAGCAATATTTGATTCAATTTCAATTGATGTAAATTCTGGTGATGAATTCTTATTCTTTACTGATGGAATTGTAGAAGCAACAAATGAAAAATCAGTGCCATTTGGAAAATCTGGCTTACTAAATTCGTTTGAAAACAACATTAACAAGAACATAAGTGAACAAGTTTCTTTGATTATTGATGATATGAAAAATCATGTAAAAAAGAATAAGATTGAAGATGATATTACAATAATCATTTTAAGAAGAAAATAATGGAGGTGGGGGGAATTGAACCCCCGTCCGAAAAAGTAACCCAGGTACTTCTACAAGTTTAGTTATGCGAGGTAATTGTTGATCTCCGGTAGCAGCATAACAAGCGTCGGCGACCTATTCTGATTAAAAAGTCCTAACCAAAGACCAGAAACATTGATTAGCAAGTCCCGAAAGGCAAAAGAACATCAAACAGCGCGGAACAGAGCCGTAAGAGTTCCTGCAAAGCTACCTAGGCAGCCATTGCGAACTGTTCTTCGTCAGAATATTCTTCTTCACGTTTTCCAGTTAATTTTTGTGTCAGTTTAAGGAACCTTCACTCCTACTTGCAATACAAGAATTCCCAATTCCGTCG
>JAEIGA010009069.1_pt1 | contig 15048 bp, 9 predicted proteins | sample 9270691 | NCBI WGS metagenome assembly JAEIGA01 (sample SAMN17057246, study PRJNA624740) | gut metagenome | biome: biome; isolation source: fecal sample | host: Bos grunniens | place: China: Xizang | collected 2019
CCGAGTGCCTTGGCTTCATTGCTTCGTGCTATGGCACAGCCGTCATTGCTGGAAAGTACAATGACAGGCTTGCCCTGCAGATCAGGTCTGAAGACCCTTTCGCAGGAAGCGAAAAAGTTGTTGCAGTCGGCAAGAGCAAACATAGACTTACATCTTCTTGATGACCCAGGTCACCACTCCCCAGATCAGGAAGTTATTCTCAGGAGTCACCTCGATAGGCTTATATGTGGAGTTGTTTTCATTGGCTGGCATTAGCCGGGCGCAATTGTCTCCGATTTCTACTCTCTTGACAGTGTATTCTCCGTCGATGTAACACACAGCCTTGCAGTTGTTATACGGGTCCATAGAGCGGTCAACTATGATGATGTCTCCCTCGTCCATGCCGGCATCCACCATCGAGACCCCGTCAACCCTGAAAAAGAAGGTCGATGCACGGTGTCTAACAAGAAGTCGGATGAGGTCCAGCTTCTCACGTATTCCCTCTGCAGGAGAGGGGAAGCCTGCCTTTACGTTGCCTAGCATTCCGCTCTCATAAGCGCAGTCTTCGTCTATATTGTGGGGTAAGAATTGATTCATAGTAGAGCAAAGATATGAATTAATTAAGTATTTTTGTCATATGAAGATAGAAGAAGCCATAGTGTATTGCCTTGCCACCTCAAACCGAGGGATGCGCAGCCTGTGACTTCTAAACAAGTTTATGCAGTAATCTGCCGCTTTCCACAGGTATTCTGCAAAAGCGAGGGCAGAATAATGTTGATGACTGCATCCATCGCTTTCACTTGACCAGGATCAGAAACTCAAGCGTGCCCCGATTGGATTCAATGCTGAGGGCGCATATATAGAATACGTCAAGCTGAAGAACTTCTGCCTTTCAGGTACATATGATGATACTGATTTGGATGTAGAAGAAATTCTGAAAGTGTTCAAGACTGCGAAACCATTCTTGGATTACATCAATAGAGCAATTGAATATAGCAGAGAAGAGGATTTATAAATTATGGCAAAGCCTTGAAAATTAGAACATTACTAATAAAGAGAGAGTACTTTTGCAGGCCTGTTAAACAGAGTGAAAGTGTTATAGAGCAGCTAACTGAACTGAATGCTTTCGATTCTCAGATGTAGGGTGCCTGATGGTGTATGGGCTTCAACTATTTCCCCGACCTTCTTGCCCATCAGGGCAGCGCCAATAGGGGATTTCAATGAGATTTTGCCAGTCTCAAGGTTCATCTCATGAGGACTGACTATCTCAAATTTCATTCGGATGTTCGTCGAGAGGTTCGTAAATTCTACACGGCTCAAAAGGCAGACCCTGTCTTTAGGAAGGGCGTCAGGATCAATTACGCGGGAATGTTCCAGAACATTCTGGAGAAAACGGATACGGCTGATTGTCTTTGCCTGTCTCCGCCTTGCTTCACGGTAACCTGCATTCTCGCTTCTATCTCCCTGCGCGCTGGTTTCTGCAAGTTGGTCTCTCACCTCAGGGTAGACCACATTGATAAGGTGATTCAACTCAGCCGCGATCTCATCATATCGTTGTTTTGACAAATATTCCATGGTGCCTTGTACTGTTTCCTACAATCTACGTTGGCTCACTTCAACTCTTTCTGTATCAAGTCTTACCATCACCCATTTCTTCAACTCCTCAAGTTCACTGACAGCAATGGAGTCAGCAGATGAAACGACGATATAGATGATCGGATCTGTAGAAGTGGAATCACGATTGAATGAGTATCCCTTTGTAATGCTTACATCATTTACAGTTGACTTGATACTGAAGATCTCCTTAGATATCTTGTCGTATTCCAGCTCATTGTTCTTGATTCTTTGAATTTCATTCTTTAGGAGAACTATTTCCTGTTCCTTTGCAGAAATGATACTTTCTTTCTTCTCATATATAGCCTTGAAGGCACTCATGTCTGATTTTTCTTCAGTGGAATAATCGCGTATCCGGATCTGCTCTTTTTTGATGTCGTACTCTGCTGCCACTGAATATAGGTCATCTTTCTCCCTCTCGCTCAAGGCCTCACCAGTAAAGAATAAAGTCAGTGTTGTATTTTCATTATGATCAATCTTATAGTCGTAAAGAATACTTTTCCCGTATGTGCTTCTATGCTCTGCAAAAGAAGTGGCGTTTACCTCAAAATTGTTCTGCTGGATGAGCAGGACTGCTGACCAGATGCTTGGAATGATAAAGATGACTATCAGAGCAGTTGTCAGTCTTTTGGTACGTTTGCCGATGGTCTCATCCTGATACTCTGTAGGTCGGAATCTGAAATATTTGACACCTACATACGTTGCGAGCATGATGAATGTGCAGTTTATGACAAATAGATATAATGCGCCGAGGAAGTAGCTGAATTCACCGCAGGCCAGTCCATATCCTGCCGTGCAAAGAGGAGGCATGAGCGCTGTAGCGATGGCTACACCAGAGAAAACTGTACCCTTGTCTTTGCGACATTGTTCAAGGATGCCGGCAAAGCCGCCAAAAAGAGCGATCAATACATCATAGAAAGTCGGAGATGTTCTGGCTAGCAGCTCTGTAGGATTACTGAGACTAAGGGGAGTTATGATGAAATATAGGAACGCTACTGCAAGGCTGATGCTGACCATGACCATAAGGTTCTTTCCTGACGACTTCATAAGCTGAATGTCGCTGACTCCAAGACCTAGCCCCAATCCGAAGATTGGTCCCATCAGCGGAGAAATCAACATTGCACCGATGACCACGGGAATCGAATTCACATTTAGTCCCACCGACGCAATGATGACAGCCACTGCAAGAATCCATGCGTTTGGCCCCTTAAATTCAATATTGTTTCTTATTGAGCGTTCCGCCGCTTCGGTATCTATATATCCGTTTAAATTAATAGTCTCACGGATCAGGTTAGTGAAATTTTGAATAAACCCCATGAATTTATAAATTAGTATGCGTAAAGATACAATATTGTGTTGATAAATGTTGTAAGAAATCCACAATTTAGGGTAAAAAAAAGAGACTTCGCCGCTCACGCGGGGATGCCTCAAACTAACCACATAATTAATAACACTAAAACTAATAACCAATCGAGTTATAAGTGCTTCTGATGAGCTCCTTGATTAACTCGGGTGCAAAGGTATATCTTTTTTCGAAATCCACAATAATTTATCAGTAATATTTCGACGAAATGCGCGATTCGGCCGATGAACGGGAGGAATTCAGAGACGAATGATTCACCCTCCATGCTATATACTTTTGTCCTATTCCCAATATCAGTAAGCTACATATCGCAAATATCCGGATTTTCCCTAAATTTGCAATCGACTGATGAAATTATGAAGACTTTAATAACAGGAACGTCACAAGGAATAGGAAAGGGGATTGCAGAACTTTTCCTCGATAAAGGACATACGGTAATCGGAATAGACAGGCAGGAATCAACCATCGAACACGAGAGTTACAGGCATATAAAATGTGATTTAAGGGATATTGATGCGCTGCCTGAGATTTCCGATGTAGAGATCCTTATCAACAACGCAGGCACTCAGAATGAGGCAGATATCGATATCAACCTGAAGGCTTTAATAAGGATGACAGAAAGGTATGGAGTACAGAAATGCATAAAATCAATCCTTAACATAGGATCTGCCAGTGGTCATACAGGAGCTGAATTTCCGGAATACTGTGCAAGCAAGGGTGGGGTGATCGCATATACCAAGAATGTTGCTCTAAGAGTTGCTGAATTTGGGGCGACATGTAACAGCCTTGATCCCGGTGGAGTGCTAACTCCTCTTAATGATTGTGTCGTGAATGACAGTAAACTCTGGCAGGACATAATGGAACAGACACCCCTCAAAAGGTGGGCAAGCGTTAAGGAAATCGCTCAATGGGCATATTTCCTTACGATTGAAAACAAATTCGCCACCGGTCAGAGCATAGTCGTGGACGGAGGCGAATCCATTAATTTTCAATTCATCTGGCCTGGTAAGTGATCTTTCTAAGCAGTTTGATGGTTGCATAGGCCATTGGAGTTCCGAATACGGCTTCTATTCCCAACTTCATAAAATACTGCAGAACTATCATCAGAAGAATGTCGCGAACTGTCAGTAATCCGGCAAAAGCAATCAGGACAAAAGGGACCGTATCAAAGAAATAGGCAATCACCGAACTACCTATCGTTCTGACCCATAACCGTTTACCCTTTGTCTTCTTCTTGATCTTATCCATCAGCCATGCATTCGAAAGTTCTCCAAGAAGGAATCCCGTGAGCGATGCAATGACAATACGAGGTACATATGAGAAAATCATATCATAAGCCGCTGCAGTTGCATCAAGATAATCAGGAGAAGGGAGCCAGACTCCGATTTGAGTGCATATTACCATCATCACATTACAGAAGAAAGTCAGAAATATAGCCTTCCTCGCTGTGCGGTATCCCCATATTTCTGTCAGGACATCACCAAGCATATAGGCGAATGGAAAGGTAATGGTTCCAGCATCGAAATAGAAGATATTGAAAAGTCCGATCACTTTCACAGCCATGATGTTCGACACCAGATAACTGGTGACGAACAAGGCAATGACCACAATGAGCGATGTATCGCTCGAATTTCGGTTTTTTAAAGGGTTTTCCGATACCTTTTCCATATTACTTTCTAACAATGATATAAGTTGTTTCTGGCTGAACCACCCCCTTAAGAACACCATTCTCCACCATAAAGATATTACCGTAAACCTGATCCGAATATTCCCCCTCAGGAAGTGCAGTAGGAAGTTCCACTGTATTCTCAGCAAGTGCAAAGTTGATTACAGCCGCACCCTTGTCTCCACGGTTCACCACAATGACCTCGCCATCCTCAGCAATCTGTACATTCTCAAGCTGTCCTTTCATTTCCTTGCGGAAGTTATTGACAGCCACAACTTCAGGATGGAAGAACTCATCATTTCCTCGTGGTCCTATAAGATTGTCTCCGAAGTAGTTCTCGCGAGTGGAGTTCATCGGACGGCTATAGAAAAGGGGAGTACCATTCTGTCGTGCAGTAAGGAATACCCAGCCAGTACGTATCTGTGCATCGGTAAGACCTGCACTTTCATTGGCATTGCAGTATGTATCATGACTTTCCACCCAGGTTGTCAGATATTCTGGGGCGGCTCTATGATACCATGAAATGACATCAATATCCTTTGCACTTCTCTTCCACAGGACCTCTCGCAGTACATGCCCGTAAGTCGATGCTGTCTGGCCGAAATAACTTGCATATTCCTCTTCAGGAACGTTTCTGTCCTGAAGCACCTCACCATATACGAAAAGACTGTCGTAAGGTATAGCTAGTGAAACACCCAAAACATCCTTGCGACCTGTCGCCACATCCCAGAAGTCGTTTTCTGTCACTCCAGCCTCGATGTCGAGAGGATCGGAATGTACACCGATATGTTTGGCTGTATCATAACGGAAGCCGCGAACTCCCATTTGTACAAGCTTATTCACGAACTGCATATAGTATTTCTGGAACAGAGGATTTTCAGTATTGACATCTGGAAGTCCCCCTACACCCTGATGTGTGCACTGGGTGCGGTCATTATAGTCCTGGATACCCTCAAGACCCTTGGTGTGAAACATCTTCTCACGTCCGCCGACAGCTGCATAGAACTCATCGGATACCAGGTCAATATTGAATGCAACATGATTAGGGAGGACATCAACAAGCACACGTATTCCATATCTGGAAGCAGAATCCAGCATCATCTGCATTTCCTTCTCTGTTCCTAGCATATTGTTTCCGATAGTCCAGTCAGTTGGCTGATAATAATGATACCAGTTTCCCTCCTTCTCATCAAGCAGTTTTACATTACCACCTTCAGGACTGAAGCATGCATTGACCGGTGAAGTCTGAAGCATGGTATAACCGGCATCTGCTATCTGCTTCATATTATCCGCAATTGTCTTGAAGTTCCAACTCCATACATGAAGTATGGTCTCTGTGTTTGTTGAATTCGGATCATGTGTCATGCGGTCCACGACAGTGGTTGTGTTCGATGCACAGGCTGCCAGGCAAAGGCACACGAAAATCGAAAATATTCTATTCATCTCCATAAAGAATTTAATTGTTGTTTCAGTACTAAAATCTTACAAAGATACTATTTTCCATTAAATGTCGCATATAAGATGCATTAGAAGAATGTCAAGGAAAATATGTATATTTGTAGGTTAGCAATATTGCATCCAATATGAAGAATACACTGGCCACTTTCCTGACTTTTATATTGTCGGTCTGTCTGCATGGACAGGTTATTGACTATGTTAATCCGTTTGTCGGATCCAGCAATTACGGCACCACCAACCCGGGAGCCCTATGTCCCAACGGAATGATGTCCGTTACTCCTTTCAATGTAACCGGATCGGACCTGAACCACTACGATAAGGACAAAAGGTGGTGGAGTACCCCATATTGCTCTGAAAATAAGTTCCTTACAGGATTTTCTCATGTAAATCTGAGCGGAGTCGGCTGCCCGGAAGTAGGGCTGGCCTTGACAATGCCTTCAAGCGGTGGACTTATGGTGGATTATCATGCCTATGGTTCAGAATATCACTCTGAAAAGGCGTGTCCTGGATATTACAGTTGTATACTATCTTCATACGACATCAAAGCGGAGCTTAGCGCCACACCACGCACATCAATCGAAAGATATACATACCATAAAGGTCAAGGAAATATCCTGATTAACTTCGGTCAGGGACTTACTAATGAAACAGGTGCATGGATCCGCAAGGTCAGCGACACTGAAATCGAAGGCATGAGAATGGCAGGAACATTCTGCTATAACAATCAGGCCGTATTCCCCGTATATTTTGCAATCAGGATCAACAAGACCCCATCAGAATCTGGATTCTGGAAATACCAGCCGCAAATGACTGGCCCAGAAACCTGGTGGAGCGACGAAGACGGGACATATAAGATATACCGTAAATACGGACGTGAACTCGCAGGAGACGACATCGGATATTGGTTTTCGTTCGAAACAGAAGAGGGTGAGAGTGTTGAACTGCAGATGGGAGTGTCATTTGTCAGCTGCTCCAATGCATGGGAAAACCTGAATACAGAGCAGCCACGACTTGCGGACGGAATCACCAATTTCGAACAGATCAGGACATCGGCCGCCAGGAAATGGGAAGATACCCTTTCCAGAATCAAGGTAGAAGGAGGTACAGACCACGATAAGGAAGTCTTCTATACAGCTTTATACCACACACAGATCCACCCGAGCATATTTAATGATGTCAATGGAGAATATCCTCTCATGGAAAATGCGGGAGTGGGCAAAGTAGCAGATGGGCATACAAGATACAGTGTATTCTCTTTGTGGGACACATACCGCAACCTGCACCAGCTCCTGACTCTCGTATATCCGGAAAAGCAACTCGATATGGTACGTTCTATGGTGGATATGTATAAGGAATGGGGGTGGATGCCGAAATGGGAACTTTTCGGACGTGAGACCTTTACAATGGAAGGCGACCCTGCAATTCCTGTCATCACGGATACATGGCTCAAAGGTATATGCGACTTCGACATAAATGCAGCATACGAAGCATTCTTTAAATCAGCTACAATGCGGGGAACCGACAATCTTATGCGTCCTGACATAGATCCATACCTTGAAAAGGGTTATGTGCCGTTAGGAATGTATGCAGCCGACTTTTCCGGAGACAACTCCGTCTCCCACGCGCTTGAATACTATATAGCTGACAATGCTCTATCTCGTTTGGCCGCCACACTTGGGCACGATGAGGATGCAGAACATTTCCTAAAACAGTCTCTGGAATACAGACATTATTATTGCAAGGAATATGGAACTTTTAGACCACGTCTTAAAGACGGTTCCTTTCTTAGCCCTTTCAATCCTAGGCAAGGAGAGAATTTCGAGGCTGTTCCAGGCTTTCATGAAGGTAGTGCCTGGAACTATACATTCTACGTTCCACATGACGTGACAGGCCTTGCAAAACTGATGGGCGGAAAAAAGGAATTCATAAACAAGCTGCAGAAGGTGTTTGATGAAGGATTGTATGATCCGGCCAACGAACCTGACATCGCATATCCATACCTGTTCAGTTATTTCAAGGGAGAAGAGTGGAGAACAAGAAAAATAGTGTCTGAACTGCTTGACAAGCACTATACTACTAGAGCAGACGGACTTCCAGGAAACGACGACACAGGAACGATGTCTGCCTGGGCTGTATTCTCCATGATGGGATTCTACCCGGACTGTCCTGGCAATCCGTCATATACACTGACTGCTCCGCGTTTTGAGACGATAGAAATCCAGCTTGAACCGACAATTTGCAACGGAAAGGACAGGTTGACCATCAGACAAGGTGGGAAACGAGGCAAGACAGGTAGAATCAGCCATGAAGACCTGGTCAACAGTGGTACCCTAACACTTTATAGCCTATGAAAATTACAAAAACACTGACAGTTGCTCTTGCCATACTTGCGGCAGGATGCACGCAGACCGACTACACTTCATATGTTGACCCCAAGATAGGTTCTGGTGGACACGGTCACGTGTTCGTCGGAGCGAATGTTCCTTTCGGCATGGTCCAACTCGGTCCCACAAGCATTCCTCAGCAATGGGACTGGTGTTCCGGCTACCATGACAGCGACTCGACAGTTATAGGGTTCTCCCACACCCACCTGAGCGGAACTGGAATAGGAGACCTCTTTGATATTACTGTCATGCCGGTCACAGGAGATGTAAAATATGCAAGAGGCAATGAAGAGGATCCGCAATCCGGACTTTGGTCATATGCAGACAGAAGTCGGGAAATCACCCGCCCCGGGTATTATAGTATCCCTCTCACAAGATATGACATAAAGGCAGAAATGACTGCCACCAGTCGTGTCGGTGTTCATAGATATACATTCCCGGAGTCTTCCGAGGCTGGAATCATAATTGATCTGATGAATGGAGGATGTTGGGACAGGCCAATGGAGACATATATAGAAAAAGTTGACGCCGCCACCGGCCACCCTGATGAAAACGGAACTGCTCTGAGAGGATACAGATATTCAAGAGGATGGGCAGATGACCAAAGAGTATATTTCTATGCAGAGTTCTCGAAGCCTTTTATAGGACTCGATATTAATAGCAAAGATATCCAGATCTGGCAAGACGAATTCAAGAACATGCCTACCTTCACCCGTGCCAAGTTTGAGACACACAAGGGAGAGCAGATAATGATGAAGGTTGCCCTGTCTCCGGTGAGCATGGAGAAGGCATACGAAAACATGTATGCGGAAATGCCGGACTGGGACTTTGACAGCACTGCTGAGGCGGCAGCTGAAAAATGGAATAAAGAGTTGTCAAAAATACGGATCAAGGCAACGGATGAGCGAACTAAAAAGATATTCTATACAGCTCTGTATCACACCATGATTGCTCCGTCGACTTTCTGCGACCATGATGGTGCATATAGAGGAGCCGACGGAAATTACCACTCAGATCCCGGCCACACGACATACACCACATTCTCACTTTGGGATACTTATAGGGCAGCAATGCCTCTCTATAGTATCTTTCAGCCGGAAAGATATGTAGACTTCATCAACACGATGCTGGCAATATATAAGGAGCAGGGCAAGTTGCCGGTATGGCATCTGCAAGGATGCGAGACCAACTGCATGGTAGGCAATCCGGGAATTCCTCCTGTGGCAGATGCAATAGTAAAAGGATTTGACGGGATTGACCCGGAACTTGCATTTGAGGCGATGAAGGCTTCGGCACTCAGACCGGACCGAGGGCAGGAGTATAGGATGAAATACGGCTACATCCCATGTGATGTCTTTAACGAATCGGTGGCCTATGAACTTGAATATGCGCTTGCAGACGGAGCACTTGCCAATGCTGCAAAGGTGCTTGGCAAGACTAAGGAATACGAATATTTCATTAATAGAAGCCATTCATACAGAAATCTTTTCGACCCTCAAAGAGGATTTATAAGAGGTAGGGACAGCAAAGGAAATTTCCGAAAAGAATACAATCCTTTTGCCTCGACTCATCGAGCCGACGACTACTGCGAAGGCAACGGATGGCAATATACCTGGCTGGTACCACATGATTTCAATGGACTTGTGAAATGCTTCGCTGATAAACAAAGATTTCTGACAAAACTCGATTCCCTGTTCACAGTACCTTCTGCAATCGAAGGCGAAGAGGCATCACCCGATATTTCCGGACTGATCGGGCAATATGCTCACGGAAACGAGCCTAGCCACCACATTCTGTATCTTTACACAATGGCAGGCCAGCCATGGAAAACTGCAGATAAGGTACGTGACGTGCTCAAGACATTGTACTCGGACAGCCCAGACGGTCTTTCAGGCAACGAAGATGTTGGTCAGATGTCCGCGTGGTACATACTTTCATCACTTGGATTCTACGAGGTAGAGCCCGCCTCCGGACGCTACTGGTTCGGTACTCCAATCTTTAATGCAGTCGAAATAGATACTGAAGATGGCATATTCACCATTAAGACCGAGAATCTGAGCGATGAAGCAAGATATATCCAGAAGGTGACTCTCAACGGCAAGGCATATACCAAAGGTTATCTATACCACAAGGATATAGCCAAAGGTGGAGAACTTATCCTTCATATGGGAAAGGAGCCTAAGATTTGGTACTGCGCAAACGAACCTGAGGAATATGCAGACCTGCGTCCGAAGCCAGAAAACCGGAATTTCAGATCTGAAGCTGTCGAAAAAGACATAGAAAGGGTAGTTGCCATGCTCGAAAACCCGAGGCTCAAATGGATGTTCGCCAACTGCTATCCGAACACTCTTGACACAACGGTTCATCCGGTTGAAACTACAGACGGACAGCCTGATACTTTCGTATATACGGGAGATATACCTGCAATGTGGCTCAGAGATTCAGGAGCCCAAGTATGGCCGTATGTACGATATATAAACGAAGATCAGGAACTCAGGAAAATGATTGCAGGAGTAATCAACAGGCAGTTCAAGTGCATATGCATAGATCCTTATGCCAACGCATTCAATGTCGAACCAATAGGCACAGCGAACAAAACAGACTGGCCAGCAGCAAATCCATATGTCTTTGAGCGCAAATGGGAACTTGATTCACATTGCTATCCTATCCGCCTTGCCCATGAATATTGGAAAGTCAGTGGTGACACTTCTGTCTTCGGCGAAATTTGGCTTGAAGCAATGAAAAAGATGCTGAATGTCATGAAAGAACAGCAGCGCAAGACAGGACAGGGAAGATATCGGTTCCTTCGCATCACTGACAGACAGTTGGATACTAAATGTGTAGTCGGAAAGGGAAATCCGGTCAACCCGACTGGTCTCATTGCATCTGCATTTCGTCCTTCCGATGATGCCACGACCTTCGAGTTTCTGGTACCTTCAAACTTCATGGCTGTCTCAAGCCTCAGAAAGGCAGCCGAGATTCTGCACGAAGTCAACAGAAATGATGACATGGCAGCAGAGTGCCTGACACTGGCAGATGAAGTCGAACAGGCATTGAAGAAGCATGCAGTTCATGAGCACCCCGAATACGGACAGATATATGCCTATGAGGTGGATGGTTTCGGCAGCAGATTTCTAATGGATGACGCCAATGTTCCGTCTCTGCTTGCTATGAAATATCTGGGAGACGTTCCTGCAGATGACCATATATATCTGAATACAAGAAAATTTGTTTGGAGCACAAATAATCCGTATTTCTATAGAGGCATAGCTGGAGAGGGGATTGGAGGCCCTCACATCATGTCGGAGGTCATCTGGCCCATGAGTATAATGATGAAGGCTTTTACATCAGATGACGACGAGGAGATACGCGAATGCATCTGCCAGCTTATGATAAACGATGCCGGTACAGGATTCATGCATGAATCATTCCACAAGAACGACTCAGAAGCATTTACCCGTGATTGGTTTGCCTGGCAGAATACACTCTTCTGAGAACTCATTCTGAAGATTATAAATGACGGAAGACTTCATATATTGAACAATATCATTTAATAGTCATGAAATATTTAACATACGCAATTCTTACCATCAGTCTGATCACAAGTTGCTGCAGAGAGAAAATCGAATTTGTCGAGAATCCGGCAGACTATGTGTCTACGCTTGTAGGAACACTCTCGGAGCACTCATTTTCAACTGGAAACACCTATCCGGCAATAGCCCTGCCGTGGGGTATGAACTTCTGGACTCCGGTTACAGGAAAAATGGGAGATGGTTGGGCATACAGGTATGATGCCCATCATATCCGAGGATTCGAGCAGACACACCAGCCATCACCATGGATCAACGATTATGGTCAGTTCGCACTTATGCCTGTCCGAGATGCACAACGAGTACACCAGAACCATAGAGCGAGTTGGTTCTCACATAAATCAGAGACTGCTAAACCATACTATTATCAGGTATATCTTGCTGACCACGACATCAATACAGAAATAGTTCCAACTGAACGAGCTGCAGCCTTCCTCTTTACCTATCCTCAGAGCGAGACATCCGGAATAATCATAGATGCTTATGACGAAGGATCATATATAAAGGTTCTTCCAGATCAGCAGGCTGTTGTCGGCTATACAACAAAAAACTGCGGCGGTGTACCGGAAAACTTCCGGAACTGGTTCGTAATCACATTCGACAAGCCTTTTGAGAGCGTAAAGTTATATGATACCCCTGAAAAACCATCTGAAGATACGCTTGAAATCGAATGTGACCATGCGTTGGCTTCTATTGGCTTCAAAACACAAAGAGGTGAACATATAAATGTACAGACTGCGTCCTCATTCATATCTCTTGAACAGGCATGGAGAAACCTTCAGGAAGTCAAGGGAAAATCCTTTGAACAGATCAAGGATGAAGCAAAGAACCGCTGGAATGAAGTCCTAGGACAAATAAAGGTAGGAGGAGGTACAGAAGATCAATATCGCACATTCTATTCATGTCTGTATAGAAGCACCCTGTTTCCGCGTAAGTTCTATGAAATAGACGACAACGGAAAGCCGATACACTATAGCCCATATAACGGTCAGATATGCGATGGATATCTCTATACCGATACCGGTTTCTGGGACACCTTCCGTGCATTGTTCCCACTCCTTAATCTTGCATATCCGTCGGTCAATGCAGAAATACAGCAAGGACTTGCCAATATTGCAAGAGAGAATGAATTCCTGCCGGAATGGGCCAGTCCCGGACATCGAGGGTGCATGGTCGGGAACAATTCGGCGTCAGTAGTTGCAGATGCGATTATAAAAGGCATAACTCCAGAGAAAGACTGGCAAACACTCTATGACTGCATAGTCTACGGAACTGAAAACGTCCATCCTGAAATCAGTTCCACAGGACGCTTAGGACACGAATACTACAATAGTATCGGTTATATTCCGTACAATGTAGGAATCAATGAAAACGTAGCACGTACTCTTGAATACGCCTATAACGACTGGTGTATTCTACAGCTTGCAAAGAAACTCGGTCGTCCTCAGAACGAACTGAACAAATGGGAAACACGCTCTCATAACTGGAAGCACGTCTTCGATCCGGAGCATAATCTCATGCGGGGGCGCAATCTCGACGGCAGCTTTCAGGAGCCTTTCAGTCCCTATAAATGGGGTGATGCATTTACAGAAGGTAATGCCTGGCACTACACCTGGTCTGTATTTCACGATATTGAAAGCCTTAGGAACATGATGGGAGGTGAGCGCGAATTTACAAGCATGCTTGATTCGGTCTTCATCGTGCCTCCGATATTCGATGCCAGCTATTATGGTTACCGCATCCACGAAATTACCGAAATGCAAGTTGCAAACATGGGTAATTATGCACATGGTAACCAGCCGGCGCAGCATATGATCTACCTTTATGACTGGACCGCACAGCCTTGGAAAACCCAGAAATGGGTACGTGAGGTGATGGAGCGGCTATATTCTGCCAAACCTGACGGATATTGCGGGGATGAAGATAATGGCCAGACTTCTGCGTGGTACGTCTTCTCTGCCCTAGGATTCTATCCTGTATGCCCAGCATCTGACAAATATGCCGTCGGAAGTCCTTATTTCAAAAAGGCAGTCATCAATCTGGAAAACGGCAGAAAGATTGAGATCAATGCACAAGGAAACGGAAAAGGCAGACCATACATCAAATCATTAAAGATCGACGGCAGGCCTGCCAATTCAAACTTCCTTCTCTACGACGACCTTGCAAAGGGCGCCAGAATAGATTTCACAATGTCCGAGAAACCACTATTGTAACAAAGTATCCAGACGATTGAATATGCTCTTTCTCAATGCCTTGAGTTCCCTGACCTTGGCACGGTTGCGTCGTGCGACAAAGTTGCATGAGCCTATGAACTTAAGGAACAACTTCATGTAGTTCCATGCAAGAATAAACATGATAGGGAATGCCACAAAATACCCGAAAGCCCACCAGAATCCAGCGAATATCCACAGCAGGACAATAGGGATAATGAGACATATCGGAACAGTCACCAAAGCACTGACAGCCACATTGAAGGTACTTACGAACATCTGATCCTTAATCATCTTATTGAGAAAGATCTTAGGTATGAGGAACAGCAATGCAGTAGGAACTATTGACACAAGAAAGAACGGAAGAAGAACAAGGAGTCCAAGACCACGAAGAATTAGCGCCTCCACACCAGGATTACGCTGAAAAAGCCAATCACGGATATTCATCTTCTTGAGTTGTTCGGCAAAATATGAAGTATCCTTGTATATGGCTTCCATCTCCTCCGGATGCTCTGCAGAAGCTTTCTGAAGTTCATTCACGAGTTTCTGATCAGATAGGAGTCGAGACGGCAGATAATTGAATCTGAATCCGTGTTCCTGCGCATATTTACGTCCATATCCGTTTTCTCTGATAAAGTCAATCTGGTCATAATGCTCCAGATCGTCCACATGAAGCATCATCTCTTGAATCTTTTCACGTACAAGTTTGTTGATTTCAACCATTGTTTCGCGTGGAGACTGCTGATAACGCTCGTAATAAGGCTTCAGTGATATCGGCGTACCA
>JAEIGA010009070.1_pt1 | contig 15048 bp, 13 predicted proteins | sample 9270691 | NCBI WGS metagenome assembly JAEIGA01 (sample SAMN17057246, study PRJNA624740) | gut metagenome | biome: biome; isolation source: fecal sample | host: Bos grunniens | place: China: Xizang | collected 2019
TCACGCAAAAGCGTGATGATATACCAAACCTGCGGTTTGGATAAAAAATAAACCGCTTCTTTCGAAACGGTTTATTTTTGGAGCGGATTACGGGTGAGCTAAGAGAAAACGGTTAATAATCGTTTTCTCAACGCGAAGTCCGCAGAGTGCGAGAAATTCGAGCCGAGCTTGCGGCGGCGACGGATTTCGACACACGAACGGACAGAACTCGAACCCAAAGCCGCAAGGCTTTTGGCGGGCTTCGATGCCCCTGATGCGCTCCAGAAAAACAAAAAGCACTCGCTAATCGCAAGTGCTTCGTTTGGAGCGGATTACGGGGCTCGAACCCGCCACCTCCACCTTGGCAAGGTGGCGCTCTACCAAATGAGCTAAATCCGCATATTAATTTTTCCCCTGAAGAAGTGGCGACTCGGATGGGGCTCGAACCCACGACCTCTAGCGTGACAGGCTAGCGCTCTAACCAACTGAGCTACCAAGCCATTTTTCTTCATAGACAATTTTCTCCTCACGGTGTGTGAGGAGAAAATGTTTGGTGGAAAGTATAGGGCTCGAACCTATGACCCTCTGCTTGTAAGGCAGATGCTCTCCCAACTGAGCTAACCTTCCGTTCTTTGCTTTAGTATTATAACAAAAGCTTTTTTATTTGTCAACCCCTTTTTTAAAAAAATGAGAGTTTTCTTTTCTCTGGGAGAACAAAAATAAAATTATTTCTGTTTTATCTTGAATGTTACGCTCACATATGATAAAATTTACGGTGTAAATCAAGACGTAGCAGGAGATAAATATGAAGAAAATCAAGAACATATTTTTCGATTTTGGAAGAACTGTCGTACAGCATCCGGAGGACGGCGCAGGTCTTAGGATAGTACAGCATTTCGGGAGTGATCTGTCAGAGGCTGACGCACAAATGCTACGGGGCGAGATTTTTTCCGTTGCAAAATATTCAAACAGACTTGACGAGGGCTCTTTGTCCCGTGACGAATACAGGCAGCTGCTCTGCGACTCTCTGCCAGAGAGGCTGCATGAGGTGGCGCTTGCCGCCGCCGATTATCCTATAGATATGCTCCCTTTTATTCCCGGTATGGATAAGCTTCTCACGAAACTCAGGAAGTTAGGGTATAAGCTGTATATAACGTCAAACTTGGATTCACTGCACGCAGAGCAGATGTGGCATACCGTGTACAGAAATTACTTTGACGATATGATTTTTTCAAGCGAAATAAAGGTAAGAAAGCCTTATCCCGAATTCTTTAAGAGAGCTTGTGAAAAATTCAAGGCAGCCCCCGAGGAAACTCTCTTTATCGACGACCTTGAGGAAAACGTCGCAGGGGCGCTGCTCTGCGGAATAAAGGGTTTCGTTTTTGGAGGGAATCCCGACGAGGCGCTTGATTTCATTTTAGCGGCTGACTAAACCGCAATTTCTCCCACTCTTAAATTTCAAATATTAAGTTTTCGTAAATAATGGAATATTTGTGCGCCCCTTTACCGCTTTTGTTATATAATAACCTCACGGCTTCGCTCTTTCAGGAGCGAATGGTAGGCGCTCCGCCTACAAAATCAAGGATTTTGCCGTGAGAACATTGGCATAACACAGGTCGTGTTGCGACACGACTGAAAGGCTTTGCCTTTCCACAAGCCTACCGGCTTGTGTGCCTGTGGATATGTTATAATCGTTATAAAAACGACAGCTCCAAAGGGATTAAGAGCCCGCACCGAACGCAAAGCTTCACCTCGTCAAGAACATTATTTACAGGAAAGGACGGTAACATGCATGGATAAGAAATCCTCCAAACTAAAAACAGGCTCCTATATACTGTACGGCATACTAACCGTTCTGATTCTGGTTCTTATTCTTTCCATGAACGATATTGGCGAGATTTTTGAAACCGTCAAATCGGCAAACTTTTCATACATATTGCTCGGTATGCTGTGCATTCTTTTACACATGGCGCTCTACCCCCTATCTCTCTGCGTACTTACAAAGGCGAGAGGCTGCAAAATAAGCTTCGGCGTCACGTACAACATAGCTATGACCGAGCATTTTTTCAACGGTATCACTCCCTTCGCCACGGGCGGTCAGCCCTTCCAGGCTTATGCTTATTCAAGGGCGGGGGTAAAGGTTTCCGAATCAACCTGCCTTCTGCTTATGAATTTTATGGTGCATATGCTGGTTACAAACGGCTTTGCCCTGCTATCACTGATTTATTTCAAGTATTTCGTTGTCGACCTTGTTATGACGATTATAGCCATAGTGGGCTTCACTATGAATTTTGCCGTGCTTATTTTCACCTTCCTTCTCGCCACGAGCAAAAGGGCAAGAGGTATTTTATGCAAAATTCTCGACCTTCTTTGCAAAATAAAATTCTTAAACAAATTTTTAGCTCCAAAGGCAGAGGGTGTTAAAGAATATTTCAAGCAGGTTCAGGAAGCGTTTTCCCACCTTATGAAGAAAAAATGCGCTTTCTTATTAGCAATATTCACTAAAATTCTTTCAATGGCGGCGTATTATACCACCACCTACTTTATCCTTTTGGCGCTTGGCGTCAACGTTACGCCTAACGATTTGTTCTTTATCATTTGCGGCACGTCATTCGCTATTACTATGGTAGTATTCCTTCCCACCCCCGGCTCCAGTGGCGGAATAGAATTTGCATTCCGTACGGTGTTTGCATCCCTTGCCATGGGCGCGGCTGTTACGGTTTCCTACGGCGGTATGCTGATATGGAGACTTATGAGCTATTACGTCGTAATGCTCCTATCCCTGTTCTGCTATATAGGTCTTGAAATTTATTTTTCAAGACGGGCTAAAGCAAAGGCGGAAATTGCGACTGAAGGCTATGACGGTGAGGATTTGCAGCCAACAGAAGGCTACGAAAGCTCTGACACAACCCCCGACCTCTCGGACTCTTCCGATATTAAAAGCGATGCAGCCTCACAAAAGTTAAATTCTCCCGAGGAGGACGTAAAATGACAAGGATTCCGGTATGCTATTGCGGAAACAGACGGATTTTCGGCGGCGTTTTTATGTCTATGCTGTCGGTTATAAAGCACACAAGCGAGCCTCTGCAGGTCATTCTTATGACTATGGATATCTCCTATAAGAACGAGAAATTCGTCCCCTTTACCGAGGAGCAGCGTGCCCTGCTCGAGAGGACCGTAAAGCGGAAAAACCCGGAGAGCACCGTGGAAATAATCGACGTATCCGAATATCAGAAAAAATACTTTGACGGGGGCAAAAACCAAAACAACTCATACACGCCCTACACCAACGCAAGACTTTTCCTCGACCTTTTGGAGGTCCCCGACAAAATAATCTACCTTGATGCTGACGTAATGTGCTGCTCTGACATAAAGGAGCATTTCGATATTGATATAGAGGGGTATGAATTTGCCGCGACTCTTGACGTAGTCGGGCATAGGTTTTTCCCGAGAAAATACTGCAACGCCGGCGTTCTTATGCTGAATATACCGAAGATACGGGAAACCGGGCTTTTTGAAAAGGCAAGAGTTATGGTAAGAACAAGAAGCCTTATGATGCCCGACCAATCAGCAATCAACCGCCACGCCAAGGCAAAGCTCGTTCTTCCCTACCGTTTTAACGAGCAAAGGGATATAAAACCTGAAACGGTATACAAGCATTTCTGCAAAGGCTATAAGTGGTGGGGGCCTATTCTCACCTCCTATAACATAAAACAGTGGCACAGAGATAAGGTTCACGAGAAGCTCGGTATACACACGTTTGACGATATTTACGAGGAGTATGACAGAATAATTGCCGAGGCTGGCAACAGAGAGCTTATAGAAATTTAACATTATAGTATGCGTGACGGTGTTGCCAATTCACGCTACCCGAAAAGAGGAAGTTGGACAAGGGTCGATTTCCTCTTTTTATTATGCCTTATCTTCGGTCACGTTTTGCCACCGACTTCATATCATATAAATACCAAAGCACGTGGAGGATTTAATTTGTTAGTAATCAGGCAATACGAAAGAGAAAAGGCTCTCGCCTATGCAAAAAGATATGCCTTTTCTCAAAACCCTATATTTGGAAATTTCAGAGGTATCGGAGGGAATTGTACTAATTTTGTGTCCCAGTGCCTTTACGCCGGCAGTTGCCAAATGAATTACACTAAGACCTTCGGCTGGTATTACATCTCTATGGAGGAGCGAGCGCCCGCCTGGACGGGAGTGGAGTATTTTTATAATTTCCTTACCGAAAACAACGGGCTCGGCCCCTTCGGCAGAGTGGCAGAGGCGGACGAATGTGAGATAGGCGACGTAATACAACTGGGAAGGAATGAGGACGGTTATTATCACACTCTTCTGATTGTCGGCTTTGAAGGCGACGATATTCTGGTGGCAGCGCAAACCGACGATGCCTTTAACAGGCCTCTTTCTTCCTACGACTACGACTACTCAAGATTTATAAAAATCGTAGGCGTCAGGTTCGCCGTGCCGTCAAGCCTTGACTGCTTCCTTTCGGTTTATGACGGAATTGCAATAATCCAAGGCGCCGATTATAATGCTGCCGAGGTTCCGCAGCCTAACGCAAACGGTGATGCCGCAAACCCGGGGAGTCCGGAGGGGGCGTAGCTCTCCCGAAGGGACTGGAGGTAAAATGCGGAAAATCTCAAGATTTTTGGGTTAAAATATTGATTTTTATTCCGCAATATGCTAAACTGTGTACGTAATTCTTTATAAAGGAGAAAACACAATGGCAAAGAAAAGTTCTTTAATCAAAACCTTCGACGAGCTTCCTTGGCTTCTTAAAATCATACTTTGCATTCCCGCTCTTGATATCGTCTGGGCAATTTACAGAATTGTAAAGGGTGTTACAGAGAACAACATGACTCTCGTTGTAATAGGAATTATCTGGATTATCGGTGCTTGTTCTATAACCTGGATTATAGACCTTATTTCCGTTATCATTTACAAGCATCCTATACTCGCTTAAAATACATAAGCGCAGGGCTGTCTTACATGACAAACCCTAAAAAATGCGGCAGGGGTATTGCTCATAGCATCTCCCCTGCCAACTTTTTTTGCGAAAATGCACAAAGGCTCCTCTTAACATGAGAGCTTTTTGCTCGGAAATCGTCAAATTTGCGCTAAATTTAAATATTATATTGACTTTATAAAATATTTATGTTAAAATACTGAAGTAACTTGATGAGGATACTGCGACTGACGGATAATTGTGGGCTAACCACAGTGGAGCAGATATCCCTTTTTGCCGACCGTCTGGGCGCACTTATTCTATTATTCAGGATAAGTGCGCCTTTTTGCGGCGAAAACCAAGTAGATTTTACAAAAATGACCAAAGAGTTACCTTTACACAAGCTTAAAGGAAGGAAAAGGAAAAGACTATGAAAAAAATCGGTATAGTTATGGGCAGCGCAAGTGATTTGCCCACTGTAAGAAAAGCGTTTGACGTGCTGAAGGAATACGGAGTTCCCTTTGAGGCTCATATTTTCTCGGCTCACAGAACACCGGAGGAAGCGAGGGACTTTGCGCTTGGCGCTCGTGCGGCGGGCTTCGGAGCTATTATTGCGGCGGCAGGTATGGCGGCTCACCTGGCGGGAGCTATCGCAGCAAACACCACCCTCCCTGTAATCGGTATTCCATGCAAGTCCACAAATCTTGACGGTATGGACGCCCTCCTAGCCACAGTTCAGATGCCATCGGGTATTCCCGTGGCAACCGTTGCAATAGACGGAGCTAAAAATGCAGCGCTTCTGGCAATCCAGATTCTCTCCCTCACCGAGGAGGAGCTTGCTAAGAAGCTCGACGAGGCAAGACGCATCGCTGCGGCTGAAATTCTCAAAAAGGACAAGGAACTTGCCGACGAGCTGGCAAAACTCTAATTTCAAATTAAATAAAAATAAAAAAAATAAAATAAAAGAGGTACAAAACAATGGCAAACAATCTTATCTACTGCGGAAAAACAAAGGACGTATTCGCTCTTGACAACGGCAATTATATGCTCAAATTCAAGGACGACTGCACAGGAAAAGACGGTGTGTTCGATCCCGGTGAAAACTCCGTCGGTCTTACTATCGACGGTGTTGGTGACGTTAACCTCCGTATGTCTATCTATTTCTTCGAAAAAGTAAATGCCGCAGGAATAAAAACCCACTACGTAAGCGCAGACCTCGACAACACAACTATGGAGGTTCTTCCTGCAAAGCCCTTCGGAAAGGGTCTTGAGGTTATTTGCCGCCATAAGGCTGTTGGTAGCTTCTACCGCCGTTACAGCGATTATATAGAAGAGGGCGCAGACCTTCCCGCATACGTTGAAACCACCTTCAAGAACGACGCAAAGGGTGACCCCCTCGTTACTAAGGACGGACTTGTTGACCTTGGCGTTATGACTGCTGCTCAGTATGACGACATCAAGGTTATGACACAGAAAATAACACAGATTGTTGCCGATGACCTTAAAGAAAAGGGCCTTGTACTTTACGATATCAAATTTGAGTTCGGCTACGACAAGGACGGCGCAGTAATGCTTATTGACGAAATCGCTTCAGGAAATATGAGAGTTTACAAGAATGGCGAATACATCGACCCTATGACTCTCTCAAAGCTCTTCTTCGCATAAATCAAATTCAGAAACGGAAAGATTCATAATGGGTGGATTTTTTGGTATAGCATCTAAAAAGGACTGTATGCTCGACGTATTCTTCGGCACCGACTACCATTCGCACTTAGGTACGAAAAGAGGCGGTGTTGCGGCATACGACAGGCAAATCGGTCTTCAGAGAACAATACACAATATAGAAAGCTCTCCCTTCAGAACAAAGTTCGAGCACGTGCTTGAAGAAATGAAGGGCTGCTCCGCTATCGGAAGCATAAGCGACACAGACCCCCAACCGATGCTTATTCGTTCGAGGCTCGGCACCTACGCTATCTCGACGATAGGCAGGATAAACAATCCGGGAGAGCTTATAGAAAAGAGCCTTTCTCTTGGCGGTCATTTTGACGCTATGACAGGAGGCGCAGTAAACTCTACGGAGCTTGTTGCTTCTATAATAAACCTTAAGGAAAGCTTCGCCGAGGGCATTCGTTTTGCCCAAGAATCCATTGACGGAACTGCGAATATTCTTATTCTGAAGGACGACGGACACCTTGTCGCCGCCAGGGATAAGCTTGGCAGAATACCCGTAATAATTGGCAAATCCGAAGACGGAATATGCGTTACCTTTGAGTCATTTGCGGCGCAGAAGCTGGGCTATGAGATATTACGTGAGCTTGGCCCCGGAGAAATTGTTGAAATTACACCAGAGGAATGCATAACGCTTGTTCCCCCCGGTGAAAAAATGAAAATCTGCGCTTTTCTCTGGTCTTATTTTGGTTACCCCACGTCAAACTACGAGGGGGTCAACGTTGAGGCTATGAGATACAAAAACGGCGAGATTATGGCGGAGCGTGATAAGGAGCTGGGCATCGGGCAGGACACCGATTATATAGGCGGTGTTCCGGATTCGGGCACCCCGCATGCGATAGGTTATGCAAACAGGAGCCACAAGCCCTTCTCCCGCCCGTTCATAAAATACACGCCAACCTGGCCGAGAAGCTTCCTCACAGCGAAGCAGGCTGACAGAAGCAAGGTTGCGAAAATGAAGCTGGTACCGGTTCACGAGCTTATAGTCGACAAGAATCTTCTCTTCGTCGACGACTCAATAGTAAGGGGAACGCAGCTTAAGGAAACGGTTGATTTCCTTTATGATAACGGAGCTAAATCGGTTCATATGCGTTCTGCATGCCCGCCAATTATGTACGGCTGCAAATACCTGAATTTCTCCAGGTCAACCTCGGAGATGGAGCTTATAGCAAGACAGGTTATTATGGAGCTTGAAGGCGAGGAAGGCTTTAAATATCTCGATGAATATGCCGACGGAAAAACCAAGCGCGGCAAAAAAATGAGAAAAGCCATCTGCGATAAGCTTCATTTTGAAACCCTCGAATTCCAGACATTGGAAGGAATCGTTAAAGCTATAGGAATTGACCCTTGTAAATTATGCACTTATTGTTGGAACGGAAAGGAAGATTAAAATTATGAATATGAAATCTAAATCTGACAGCTACGCTGCAGCAGGCGTTGATATTACAGCCGGCTACAAGGCAGTTGAGCTTATGAAAAAGCACATTGCGAGAACTATGGTAAACGGCAAGGCTGACGACATCGGCGGCTTCGGCGGACTTTTCCCTCTCGACCTTGAGGGATATAAAAAGCCTATTCTTGTTTCCGGAACAGACGGCGTCGGAACAAAGCTCAAGCTTGCTTTCCTTATGGACAAGCACGACACGGTTGGTATCGACTGCGTTGCAATGAGCGTTAACGACGTTCTTTGCTGCGGAGCAAAGCCCCTGTTCTTCCTCGACTACATAGCTTGCGGAAAGAACTATCCCGAGAAGATTGCAGACATCGTTGCAGGTATCGCTGAGGGCTGCGTTCAGTCCGGCTGTGAGCTTATAGGCGGAGAAACCGCTGAGATGCCCGGCTTCTATCCCATTGACGAATACGACCTTGCAGGATTTGCGGTTGGTATCGTTGACAGAGATAAGGTTATTGACAAAACCTCTATGAAAGCGGGCGACGTTATGATAGCTCTCCCCTCCTCCGGCGTTCACTCCAACGGATTTTCTCTTGTAAGAAAGGTGTTCGACGTTGAGAACTGCGACCTCAAAGCTCCCGTTGCTGAGCTTGGTGGAAAATCTCTCGGTGAGACTCTTCTCACTCCCACCAGAATTTACGTTAAGCCTATGGTTAAGCTCTTTGACGAGGTTAAGGTAAAGGGCGTTTCCCATATCACAGGAGGCGGCTTCTACGAAAATATGCCCAGGTCCATTCCCGACGGTCTTGGCGTAAAAATAAAGCTCTCCGACGTAAAGGTTCTCCCCATCTTCAAGCTTCTCCAGAAGGTTGGCGGAATTGACGACCACGATATGTTCAACACCTTCAATATGGGTGTTGGTATGAGCGTTGTTGTTGCCAAGGAGGACGCTGAGCGTGCTGTTGAAATCCTTCGTGCGGCAGGCGAGGACGCTTACGTTATCGGCGAGATAATCGAATCCGAGGATAAGGTAACTCTCATATGACGAGGGCAAGGATAGCCGTGCTGGTTTCGGGCGGAGGTACAAACCTTCAGGCCCTGATAGACGCCGAGGCGGCAGGTATTATCAAAAGCGGAAAGATAGCTCTCGTGGTTTCAAACGTAAAGGACGCATACGCTCTTACGAGAGCGGAGAGAGCGGGAATTAAAACCGAAACTCTTTTGAAAAAGGAGCTTGGAGGCCAGGAGGCTTTTGAAGAAAAGCTTATCGCCACCCTGAAAGGTGAGAAAATTGATTTGATAATCCTCGCAGGCTTTATGTCAATTCTCTCCGAGAGATTCACCTCTGAATTCAAGGACAGAATTATAAACGTTCACCCCTCACTCATTCCCTCATTCTGCGGCAAGGGATTCTACGGACTAAAGGTTCACGAGGCAGCCCTTGCCTACGGAGTAAAGGTCACGGGAGCTACCGTTCATTTTGTGAACGAAATTCCCGACGGCGGAAAAATTATACTCCAAAAAGCGGTATACATCAAGGAGGGCGACACCCCGGATGTTCTCCAGAGGAGAGTAATGGAGGAGGCAGAGTGGAAAATTCTGCCCGAAGCAGCAGAGCTGGTATCGAAAAATATAATTTCCGAATAGAAAAAGAAAGGCGCGAAGCTAATGAATATTTACAAGATTAACGATATATCCGAACTCATAAAAGGAAACTCCTACGTTGGACGCGGTATTGTGATAGGAAAAACCGCCGACAGTAAGCACGCCTGCGTTGCCTACTTCATAATGGGCAGAAGCGCAAACAGCCGTAACAGAGTTTTCAAGGAAAGAGGCGGCAGCATTTACACCGAGCCCTTCGATGCGTCGAAGGTTGAGGACCCCAGCCTTATTATCTATGCGGCGCTCCGCTCCTATCAGAATAAGCTGATTGTTACAAACGGCGACCAGACGGACACAGTTTACGATGGCCTTGTGGCAGGTCTTCCCTTCTCTGAGGCGCTTAAGGCACGTGAATTCGAGCCTGACGCTCCTAATCTCACTCCCCGTATCAGCGGTATGCTTACCTTCGAGAAGGGAGATTTCTCCTATGAAATGAGTATTCTCAAGAGCGCCGATGCTCTCGGAACCGCCTGCAACCGCTACACCTTCTCCTACCCCTCACTTCCCGGGCTTGGACACTTTATCCACACCTATGTGTGTGACGGCAATCCTATTCCCACCTTCCAGGGTGAGCCCGAAAGAGTTGCTATCCCAAGCGATATTGACGAATTCACAAACGCTCTTTGGAATTCTCTTGACGAGGATAATAAAATCTCCCTTTACGTTCGCTATATTGACGTAGACGGCGTAAGATACGAGAGCAGAATGATAAACAAGAACGAAAACAACTAATCCGAAAGGTGCTAAAGCAATGAAAGAATTTCAGTTAAAATACGGCTGCAACCCTAACCAGAAGCCCTCAAAAATTTATATGCAGAACGGAGAGGAGCTTCCTATTGAAATACTTTCCGGCAGACCCGGATATATAAATTTCCTTGACGCATTCAATTCCTGGCAGCTCGTCAAGGAGCTTAAGGCAGCTCTTGGGCTCCCCGCAGTTACCTCCTTCAAGCACGTAAGCCCCACCTCTGCAGCTGTTGGAATCAAGCTTTCCGACACTCTCAAGCGCGCTTGCTTCGTTGATGACATTGAGGGTCTTGACGACTCTCCCCTTGCCTGCGCTTACGCAAGAGCAAGAGGCACTGACAGAATGTGCTCCTTTGGAGATTGGGTTGCTCTTTCCGACGTATGCGACGTTACAACCGCAAAGCTTATTAAGAGAGAGGTTTCCGACGGTATCATAGCTCCCGGCTACGAGCCCGAGGCTCTTGAAATTCTTAAGAGCAAAAGAAACGGAAATTATAACATTGTAAAGATAGACGAAAATTACGTACCCGCCCCCATCGAAACAAAGCAGGTGTTCGGTATTACCTTCGAGCAGGGCAGAAATAATTTCGAGATAAACGAGGCGCTTCTTCAGAACATCGTTACTAAAAACAAGGATATTCCGAAGGAAGGAATAAGGGACCTTATAATTGCGCTTATAACCCTTAAATACACACAGTCCAATTCCGTTTGCTATGCCGTTGACGGTCAGGCAATAGGCGTCGGAGCAGGTCAGCAGTCAAGAATTCACTGCACACGCCTTGCAGGCGACAAGGCTGACACCTGGTTCCTCCGTCAGCACGAGAAGGTACTTTCCCTTCCCTTCAAGCCTACTCTCGGCAGACCCGACAGAGATAACGTTATCGACGGATATATAAATAAGAACGAAGAGGACGTTTGCGCAGAGGGCGTATGGCAGAATTACTTTACCGAAAGACCTGAGCCTCTCACCGACGAGGAAGCGCGCGAATATCTGGCAAAAATAGACGGCGTTGCTCTCGGCTCCGACGCCTTCTTCCCCTTCAGCGACAATATCGAGAGGGCTAAAAAGAGCGGAGTTAAATATATTGCGGAGCCCGGCGGCTCTATCCGTGACGATGCGGTTATCGACTGCGCCGACAAATACGGTATGGCTATATGCTTCACCGGTATGCGCTTGTTCCATCACTGATATCACTCAGAGTAAAAAATATTATTCGGAGAATTTTCAATGAAAATACTTGTAGTAGGTGGCGGCGGACGTGAACACGCCATCATTAAAAAAATCAAGCTTAACAAAGACGTAAAAGAAATATTCGCCCTCCCCGGAAACGGCGGTATGGCATCTGATGCAACCCTCGTTCCGATTGGGGCTACCGAAATTGACAAAATCGTTGATTTCGCACTTTCAAGCAAAATCGACTATGCGATAGTCGCTCCAGACGACCCGCTGGTGCTGGGCGCAGTTGATGCTCTTGAGGCGGCAGGTATTCCCTGCTTCGGCCCCAGAGCCTGCGCGGCTATAATCGAGGGAAGTAAGGTATTTTCCAAGAACCTTATGAAAAAATACGGAATTCCCACTGCGGAATACGAGGTATTCAACAGCGCAGACGAGGCTCTTAAATATCTTGACACAGCTCCCATTCCCACTGTAATCAAGGCTGACGGTCTTGCCCTCGGCAAGGGCGTTATTATCGCTATGACGAGAGAAGAAGCTAAGGCTGCGGTTCTTTCCATTATGGAGGACAAGGTCTTCGGCAAGAGCGGTGATAATATAGTCATTGAAGAATTTCTCACAGGTCCCGAGGTATCTGTGCTTTCCTTTACCGACGGTGAAGTGGTTGTTCCTATGATTTCCTCCCAGGACCACAAGAGAGCACACGACAACGACGAAGGACTTAACACGGGCGGTATGGGAACCGTTGCTCCCAACCCCTATTACACCCCTGAGATAGCCGATATTTGTATGGAAAAGATATTCATTCCTACTATTGAGGCTATGAAGGCTGAAGGCAGAACCTTCAAGGGTTGCCTTTACTTCGGACTTATGCTGACGAAGGACGGGCCCAAGGTTATTGAGTACAACTGCCGCTTCGGCGACCCTGAAACACAGGTTGTTCTCCCCCTTCTTGAAAGTGACCTGCTCACGGTTATGAAGGCTACGACCTTTGGAACTCTTAAGGACACCGAGGTTAAGTTCTCGGACAAAAATGCTTGTTGCGTTATTATGGCGTCCAAGGGTTATCCCGAGAAATACGATAAGGGCTTCGAAATCAAGATAGACCCGTCCGTGGCAGACAAGGTTTACGTTGCGGGGGCAAGGCTTGAGGGAGATAAGCTTCTCACTAACGGCGGGCGTGTTCTCGGAGCTACCGAAACCGCTGACACTCTTGAGGCTGCTATTGCAGGCGCATATGCTTTAGTTGATAAAATACACTTTGACAACGCCTTCTGGCGCCGCGACATTGGAAAGCGCGCCCTTATGGCAAAGGAGAGTAAATAATGGTTTACAGAATTTATGTAGAAAAGAAAGAGGGACTTGAAAACGAGGCGAAGGCTCTTCTCGGTGAAATCCGCTCAATGCTTGGCATCGAAGGTCTTAAAGGGCTTCGTCTTCTCAACCGCTACGATGCCGAAAATATTTCCGAGGAGCTTTTTTCCGAGGCGGTTAAGACCGTTTTCTCCGAGCCTCAGCTTGATATTGCAACTGCGGAGCTTCCCTCAGGCGCTGACTTCGTATTCGCCGTTGAATACCTGCCCGGTCAGTTCGACCAGAGAGCCGACTCCGCCGCTCAATGTATACAGATAATTTCCTGTCAGGAGCGCCCTATCATAAGAACAGCTAAGGTTTACCTTCTTGAAGGTCAGCTTACCGATAGGGAAATTTCGGAAATCAAAAAATACGTTATAAACCCCGTAGAGGCAAGAGAGGCATCTCTTGATGTTCCCGCAACTCTCGTGATGAAATACGAAATTCCCACCGAGGTTGCAACCCTTAACGGATTTATTGACCTTGACGAGGCGGGTCTCCGTGATTTCGTGGCAAATTACGGCCTTGCTATGGACCTTGACGATATCAAGTTCTGCCAATCCTACTTTAAGGGAGAGGGAAGATGTCCCACAATCACCGAGATTCGTATGATAGACACCTACTGGTCAGACCACTGCCGTCATACAACCTTCCTCACCACTATTGACAGCGTAAAGTTTGAGGACAAGCTTCTTGAGGAGGCGTACAATAAGTATGTTGAAACAAGATGCGAACTTGGCAGAACGAAGCCTTCGAACCTTATGGATATTGCAACTCTTGCAACAAGATACCTCAAGGTAAAGGGTATGCTTCCCAAGCTTGACGAATCCGAGGAAATAAACGCTTGTACCGTAAAGATTGAGGTAGAGGTAGACGGTGTTACTGAGCCCTGGCTGCTTCTGTTCAAAAACGAAACTCATAACCACCCCACGGAAATAGAGCCCTTCGGCGGAGCCGCAACCTGTATCGGCGGAGCTATCCGTGACCCCCTTTCGGGACGCTCATACGTATATGCGGCAATGAGAGTAACGGGTGCTGCCGATCCCACTCGACCCATTTCCGAAACTATAAAGGGTAAGCTTCCCCAGAGAAAGATTGTTCAGACTGCTGCGGCAGGATATTCCTCTTACGGCAACCAGATAGGACTTGCTACCGGTATGGTAGACGAGCTTTATCACGACGGCTATGCCGCAAAGCGTATGGAGATAGGCGCTGTTATCGCTGCCGCTCCTCAGGAGAACGTTCGCCGTGAGCGCCCCGACCCCAACGACGTGGTTATTCTTCTGGGCGGAAGAACAGGTCGCGACGGCTGCGGCGGTGCTACCGGCTCCTCGAAGAAGCACACCGTAGCTTCTCTTGAAAGCTGCGGAGCAGAGGTTCAGAAGGGTAACGCCCCCGAGGAAAGAAAGCTTCAGCGCCTCTTCAGAAACCCCGAGGCGTGCCGTATGATAAAGAGATGTAACGACTTTGGTGCGGGCGGTGTTTCCGTCGCTATCGGAGAGCTTGCAGACGGTCTTTTCATTGACCTTAACAAGGTTCCCAAAAAATACGACGGTCTTGACGGAACTGAACTTGCTATAAGTGAGTCCCAGGAAAGAATGGCTGTTGTCGTTGAGCCCGGGGACGTTGACAGATTTATGGAGCTTGCGGCTTCCGAGAACCTTGAGGCAACGGTTGTTGCGACCGTTACCGAGGAAGCAAGGCTTAAAATGGTATGGAACGGCAATACGATAGTCGATATAAGCCGTGAATTCTTGAACTCCAACGGTGCTGAAAAGCACATTGATATCACCCCCGCAGCTCCTAAGGCTTACAAGCCCGAGATCCCCTGCTGCTTCGAGTACGGCTACCGCGCGTTGGTAGAGGACCTCAACGTTTGCTCCAAGAGAGGACTTTCCGAGAGATTTGACTCCACAATCGGCGCAGGAACAGTGCTTATGCCCTTTGGCGGAAAGCATCAGAAAACCCCCATTCAGGCAATGGTACACAAGATTTCAGTTGAGAAAAAGCACACCGACACCTGCTCCTATATGGCGTGGGGATACAATCCTATGA
>JAEIGA010009071.1_pt1 | contig 15048 bp, 16 predicted proteins | sample 9270691 | NCBI WGS metagenome assembly JAEIGA01 (sample SAMN17057246, study PRJNA624740) | gut metagenome | biome: biome; isolation source: fecal sample | host: Bos grunniens | place: China: Xizang | collected 2019
AATTCAATTCAAAACCAATTATTGAATTATACATTAACTGCCGAAGAACAAGTAGAAATGAATACTACTAAGAACACTATCAAATCTCTCGCAACACCTAATACTGCTTTAGTTGCAACTTTTGCCGATTTACATATTGTTTGTTCGGCTGATGACGAGGTTTTAAAGAACAATAGTGCGAATATTCAAAAATCATTCACTCAATACAATAAAATTGCAGAAGAATGTAAAATTGATATGTGTTTATGGCTTGGTGACTACATGAATAACAGTACTGAAACGAATAAAGAAACAGCATTAAATTCTTTGGCAATGTTGAAAACTTATGCTTCTCAAATGGATTCATCAGCACCTATTATGGTTCTCAAAGGTAATCATGATGATAATACTATGTATGTAGATTATGAAAACGGATGGCTTCCAGATGAAGAACTTTATAACGTTATCGGAAACATTGATGAAGATAGAGTAAATAGACATACTGATTTTATTGAAAGAGGTTATGGTTACTATGACATTCCAAATAAAAAGATTCGTATTTTTGGATTAAATACTGTTGACATTAATCAAACGTTAACAAATAACACATTAGATTATAAAGGACAGTGGACTTATGGATTCAGACAAGAACAACTTGATTTTATTATTGAACATTTGAAATTTGACGAATCTGGATGGCAAGTTATGTTCTTTGGTCATCATCCTATTGAAGCAGTTGGTATTACTGGTGATGGTGTAGATTCTGATAAGGGTGGAAAAGCATTTTTAGAAATTCTTAAGGCATTTGTCAATAAGACATCTGGAAGTTATTCTACTACAACTTCTAATTTTGAAAGTGAAATCACTTATGATTTTACAAACAATAAGAGTAATACTGTTATAGCTTGTGTTTATGGACATACACACAGAGACGATTTGCAAGTTTATGACGGTATTAATCATTTCTCTACTAAAGCCGTTTGTGGATATGATTCTAGTACAACTTATAGTTCAAGAAGTACTTATTTTGTAATAGACAGAAAGAATAGAGTTCTTACTGCTGTAGCAAATGGAACTGGAGATGATTATACAATCTCGTATTAACTATAATATTTTAAGAAATACGAAAGGAGTGATGCTGAAATGATTACGGAAAATTTATCTACCTTAAAAATACATAAATTAACACAAGCTCAATATGACCGTGAAAAAGCGGCTGGCAATCTTGATACTACTGCTTTATATCTTACTCCAGATGAGAGTATAGATATAAGTAAATTCGTAATCCCAGCCGATTGGAATCAAAATGATGAAACGGCTCCTGACTACATCAAGAATAGACCATTCTACACAGGAGATCCTGTAGAGAGTGTTATTTTAGAGGAAACTACTTTCAGTGATTTTTCTAATAAACAATATAGTATCGGAACTGGTCTTTTCACATTAGTCGAAGGCAAAACATATCGCGTAACTTGGGATGGAACTGATTATGAGTGTGTTGGTAAGAACTACAGCGGTTATATCATGATCGGTAACAACAAAATTTACGCATACGATGGTACTGATGAAACTGACACTGGAGAACCATTCGCAATCGAAATCGGTGCGAGTGATGGATGTATTTACACGACTGACAACAATTCTCATACAGTGAAGATTGCACTTTTGGAATTTGAAATTGTTAAGATCGACGAGAAATATATTCCATATAAACCTGGTAAAGCTGTAGAAAACGTGACTGGAGCGGAAATATTTAACGATTATGTTAATAACGTTGCTTCTGGCGAATATGCGCATGTTCAAGGAGCGTACAATACAGCATCTGGCGATTACTCACATGCACAAGGATTCGATACGGATGCGACTGGTTATGGCGCACATACTGAAGGTGGACAAACAACTGCGTCATCAGACTACGCACATGCTCAAGGGTATAAAACAACAGCATCTGGTAAGTATTCTCATGCTCAAGGATACAACACGACTGCTTCCAAAGAATATACACATGCTGAAGGTCAAAATACATTAGCTTCTTCAAGTCATCAACACGTTCAAGGTAAGAATAATATCGAGGATACATCTGGCAAATACGCACATATCGTAGGTAACGGTTCGTCATCTAGTGCCCGTTCTAATGCTCATACTGTTGACTGGGACGGTAAAGGTTGGTTTAAAGATGGTGTGTATGTAGGTGGTACAGGCCAAGACGACACAAATGCTAAGAAATTAGCTACTGAAGAATTTGTTAATAATGCCGTTGCAAATGCTGGTGGTTCAGACATCACTGTCGACTCAGCTCTTTCTGACAGCTCAACAAATCCAGTACAAAATAAAGTAGTAACTGCGAAATTTACTGAACTTTCAAATAGAATTGCTAGTTCTGGTGGTTCTGGTTCTGGTGGCTCTAGTGCTATTATTGATGTTGGCGAATTGCCTAGTGAGTATATTAATGAACAAAGTTTGTACAGATTAGTAACTGGTACGTTTGTTTATAATCAATATCCACAAGATGACATCATGACATGTTATTGCGTAGAAGAATATCCGGAAGTAGGAGAAGCAGGAACAAATCTTGCTATGGAATATATACTTACTTATTATAATATTACTGACGGTACCGTTAAAGCATATGTCGATTCGACGTTATCAGCAGCTCTTAGCTATCCAGTAGGATGGTATGATGTGGCTCTGTTATTTCCTTTGGCAGATCTTACTTACAGCGGAATTATTACTGATATTTCAGAAGACCCAAAAGACAGTACAGTTAGATTACTTTTGACATACGAAATGTATTCGTACAAAGGTAAATGGTCTACAGTAGGTTCTGGTGCTATGCCAAAAGTAAGTTCGGACGACAACGGAAAAATCTTAATGGTAGTAGACGGTCGATGGGCTGCTACAGCTATCGAAAATGGAGATGAGGTGGCTTACTAATGTTAGTTAAGACCGATAACCAACATTATACAGATATTGCCGATTCAATTCGTGGAGTAGTACCTGAACTCTTTTATGATGGAAATGTAAACACCATCGTTTATGACGACAATATAAAGGTTTCATATTCTTATATTCACTATACCGATTATGAAATTAATGAACTAACTCTAGGAGAAATGTTTGAAGTTGTTTTTAATGATAGCGTTTATCAAGCAGACTTAAGAGTAACTGGTGCTACGTATTATGTAGGAAATGGTAGTTTATATTTGAATTCAATAGCGGATACTGGAGAACCATTTGCGATAATTATCCTCCCTTTGGGTTTAATATTTAACACAAGAGCAGTCGGAACTTATTACTTCAAAGTAACAAGAGAACAAAATCACAGACGATACAAACCATCCGAAATGAAACCTGCATTGGATATGTGTTTTGCTGATTATGGAATTGCGTATAACGATGACGGTACTATCGCTACCACATACGGTTATAAAGCCATTGGATGTTGTGGAAATACTAGTTTAACTACGGTTAATTTTTCTCCTAGAACAACAGAAATTGGAAATTGGGCGTTTGCGGAGACATCAAATTTAAAAAACATTGTTATCCCAGAAGGTGTCAAAACTATCGGATATAAGGCGTTTTCTGGAACAGGTATAGTGAGTGTTACTTTACCAGAAAGTCTCATTGAAATAGGTAATTACGCATTTTCAGATTCATCGTCGTATTTTACAACAATTAACATGCCTAATAATATTACTAGAATTGGTAGCTATGCCTTTGATGGATGTCATAAATTAAAGATAACTTCTTTACCAGAAAACCTTATAGAACTAGGAGCTGATGCATTTATGAATTGTCAAGCAATTACAATATCATCAGTTCCTAAAAGCTTAAAAAGATTAGGTAGCAGTGTTTTCTTTGGTTGTTATGGTATTACGAATTTTACTTTTCATGAAGATATCGAAGAAGTTGGTTATACGTGTTTTGATGCATGTAAAAACTTAACTACTGTAACATTTAAAGGCAAACCTAATAAGATATATAAGAATTCTTTCGATAGATGTGAAAGACTTACTAGAATCTATGTACCTTGGTCTGAAGGCGAAGTTGCTGACGCTCCTTGGGGGGCAACTGGCGCAACTATTACTTACAATTATGTAGGTTAGAAAGGAGGTTTATATATGAGTACTGTTTACACAAACGATAAACATTATAAAGAAATAGCTTCAAAAATTAGAACTGTATTAGGAACTTCTGATGAATATAAACCTTCTGAAATGCCACAAGCAATATCAAGCATGACGGGTTCGGCAGTTGAAGATTATAGTACTATAGTTAATGGGGCTATGTTTAATGACGACACTGCAACCATAATAGGAACAAAAATGTATGCTGGTACTTTTGCTGGAAGTACTGTTAAACGTGTCGAAATTCCAAATGGAGTTACTACTATTTCAAAACATGCATTCCATTATTCATATGTTGAAGAAATCATTATACCAGATACAGTTCAAACATTTGACGCTAATTGTTTTGACAACACTTACAATTTAAAACATCTCGACTTCCCTAAAAACTTAAGGGTTCTAGGATATAGATGTCTTGCGCTTACTAATATCTCTGAAAATATTGTACTTCCTAGCTCTGTAAATACGATAGAAGATAATGCATTTATGAGTAGTGATTTTACAGGAATAGAGTTACCAAGCGGTGTTACTAGTGTTGGATATGCGGCTTTGTCTGGATGTATATATTTAAAGACTCTTGTTATAAGAGCATCGTCTGTCCTTGGAGTTGACGAACATAAAACCCCACTTTCTAGTTCAGCTATATCAAAAGGGAATGGGTATATTTACGTTCCTTCTGCTTTGATAAATTCTTATAAATCAAACACTTATTGGTCACAATACGCAAACCAATTCCGCGCACTAGAAGACTATACGGTAGACGGAACGGTAACTGGCGCATTCGATTACAGTAGAGTCTAATAAGTCGAGGTGACAATTATGAACAACTTCCCAAAAAATTGCATAGTATGTCAATACTTTAAAACTTGTCGCTCCTTTTTCGGGGCGTTAGGTTGCAAGTATGCCAAGGAGATTACAGAGGCAATTCTCGGTCGAAAGGAGAAACAATGAAGGGATTAAAGAAATTAACACCAATCGCATTAGCAACTTTCATGTTGTTTACACCAGTATTCACAGCACCAAAGCTTCCAACAATCCCTAACTTATCAGGTAGTATCGAATTACCGGTAGGCGCAAAGGAAGCAGCGAAGAAAGCTGGACAAGATGCGGTTAAGAACTTAAAGATCGATTGGAGCAAGTGGAACTTCAGTTTTGGTCAATTCAATTAACTTAAATTTACTCACGAGTTCGTAAATCAACTTACACATACTGTGTGCGTAAATCAAAATGGAGGGTCTCCAAGCTCATACGAGTAACCGGGATTCCTCCATTATTTAGTTTAGTAGTATCTAGAAGGACTTGTATAAAAACACGACAAAATAAATCCCACACGCTCATTAAACGTTTTGTCATTACAATTTTCTCCTTTCAAGTGAATATACCTTCTTGGGTTCGTGTACCTTTACGAGTCCTTCTAAATACTACTAAACCATTAACTAAAAAAAAAATAAAGAGGAGGCAGTGATATGGCTAAAGCTAAAGTACAGTCGTCTCACGAATCGTACGGTTCAAGACGAGAACCCATAACGCCTGAGGGTAAGGAAGCTCAAATGATTTCTTTAGCAATAGACTGTGCTGAGAAAATGCTACGTGACGGTACTGCTTCCCCTCAAATCGTAGTCCATTATCTAAAATTAGCTACTAGTAAATCTGAACTTGAGAAAGAGAAACTCAAGAATGAGAACAAATTACTACAGGCTAAGACAGAACAGTTAGAATCTATGAAAGATATTAAAGTTCTGTATGATGATGCTATTCAGGCTATGAAACGATATTCAGGACATGGTGATCCAAATGACTATTAAATCTTATTCCGAAATGATGACGTATCCAACTTACATAGAACGATTCGACTATTTGAAAATTGGCGGCACGGTTGGAGTGGCTACGTTTGGTCATGATCGTTATTTAAATCAGATACTTTATTGTTCGGAAGAATGGAAGCGCTTTCGTCGTGAGATTATCATCAGAGATAACGGATGTGACTTAGCGTGTGAGGATCGACCTCTCGATAGATACATCATAATACATCACATCAATCCTATAACGGTTGAAGATGTGCTTAACCGAGATCCGAAGATTTTCGATCCGGAAAATGTAGTATGCGTATCATTACGAACTCACAATGCGATTCACTATGGCGACGAAAGCTTACTAATAACGGAACCTATAGTAAGAACACCATATGACACATGTCCTTGGAAACAATAACAAAAGGAGGGATGATATGGAGAGTATATTAACATCAATTAAGAAATTGCTCGGAATTGCCGAAGAATACACGCATTTCGACGACGATATCATTATGCATATCAATTCCGTATTCATGATTTTAAATCAGCTTGGCGTTGGACCTAAAGAAGGCTTCTACATCGAAGACGATTCTGCATATTGGGAAGATTACATCCCAGATCCAATGCAACTACAAGCGGTTAAATCTTATATACATTTGAAAGTCAAACTCCTTTTCGATCCTCCAGCTAGTTCTGCAGTTATGGAATGTATTAAACAAATGATCGCTGAGTTAGAGTGGCGATTAAACGTTGCTGTAGACTAAGCGGAATCCTAAAGAGAGGAGGAAAAATCAAAATGGAAAACAATCAACTTTATCATGCCGGTATTAAAGGTATGAAATGGGGCGTTAGACGTTACCAAAATTCTGACGGTACGTTAACTCCAGCTGGCAAGAAAAGATACGCTAGAGATGCTAGAGAGAAAGAATACGATAAGTTCGACGAGTCAAAAGGTACTTATTACAAAAACTCTAAGAAGGGTCGATCTGATCTTACAGTAGACGCTAAGCGCTATGCGAAAGAAGACATGGAACGTACCAAACGATTGACGGATGCCAGTTCGCACATGACTAATGAATTGAAACGTATTAACGAAAAATCTATAAAAGATACTCCTAAAAAGACAATGGACCTTAGCAATATGTCTGATAAAGAACTCCGTGATCAGATTAATCGTGCTTTCTTGGAGAAACAATATAATGATATGTTTGCTCCTCAGACGACATCTAAGGGTAAAGAATATGCCGGTAAAGTTTTAGAAACTGCCGGAAGTGTTTTAGCGGTAACAAGCTCGGCACTAGGTATCGCTTTAGCCATTAAGGAGTTACGAGGTTAGTTCCGATGAACAATGAACTATACCATTACGGAGTTAAAGGACAAAAATGGGGTGTCCGAAAGTATCAATATGCCGATGGTACATTAACCCCAGCTGGGAAGAAGAGATACCAAGCGAAATCTAGTTCAAACCCAGCAGAAAGAGTCTCTCGACTTATGGAGCAAAAAGTGAAGTATGCGGTTAACAGTGCTAGAACGCAGGTTACGGGAAAGCAGTATGTTGACGGATACTTGAGTCAAGGTACATCTTTCAAACGAATCCAAACAGCTAAAGAATTCGAGAACTTTGCTTTCTATGCTACTTATAAGAAATCGGACGCCGATAAATACCTCGGTCTGTTCGGTAAGAATCTTACAAGTAGAGCTGCTAAAGACGCTAAGGAAGCTGAAAAAATATCGAATGCTACTGGCGATCCGTTTGATATTTCAAATGCAAAAGCTCTTAGAGAACGAAGCGATAACATGAAAGTTTATCAGTTAAGTATCGCATCTACTAAGAAATTGAGAGTACCTTCGGATGAAAATGCCGCTCACATTACGGCTAATCTTTTGAAGGAGAAGGACTTTAAAGATAACGTTATCGCATCTATCGTAGATTCGAAAGCGAAGATGAAACGTCCTCAACAACAGATTTTATTCAAACAAGCTGAAAATGCGTTGAAAAAAGATCCAAGTCGAATGAGTAAATCTGAAAAAATAGCGGTCTATAAAGCCTTGAATCTATCTCTTGTACATCATAATCCTCAAGAGATTGCTGCTCAGAATCGTTTCTACGGTGAGCTGAAGAAGAAAGGTTACAACGCGTTACTTGACTATAACGATAAGGAATATTCAAGTTACCATGCGAAACGTCCGATGATCGTATTCGATACGGATTCAGTACGACTTCAATCTGTAACCGAAACAAATCCTAAAGTTGTAGATAGACTATACCGAAGATACAACACTGAAAGAATTGCTAAAGAAACAATTGCGAGCACTGTTGGTATTGTGACTAAATTAGGCTCGAAAACAGTGTCTGAATGTAATTCTTATGTCAAACGACGAACAGAAGATTACTTGAGTGGATAGGCAGGTGAAAATTCAAAATGGATTATTTATATGATGATAATTACCTAATGCATTATGGCGTTAAAGGTATGAAATGGGGCGTTAGAAAATACCAAAACGCAGACGGTACATTAACTGCTAAAGGCAAGAAAAGACTTGCTAAGAACGAAGCTTACCGAGATAAATTGGTTCGTAAAGCTCAGAAGAATGTCGATAGAAAGAAATCAGATGTAGAAACAGCAGAATATAATATCAAAGATTTAAAAGAACGCGGAACAAAAAGTGAGGCGTATAGAAAATGGAAACAAGACCAGTACGATGAACGCGAATACGAATACGAAAGACAACATAAAGTCGAAGGTCCAGATGGCGAAACATATGTGAAAAAATATTCCACCTCAGGTAGTAGACTTTTTAATGAGATTTTTGATAGTATAGGCGCGGATTCCAAAGTACAGGATCTTATTGATGAAAACCATGCAACCGCTAGACGATCTCGTGAAGCGGCAAAGCGTTGGGCTGAAAGTAAAAACGATCTCATGAATATGGAAGTTTCGGCTTTAACTAAAAAGAGAGATATTCGAAGACTGTATAATGATTGGTAAATAAGGAGATAACACATCATGGCACTTTCAAACACGGCGACGCCTAAATATTACGGCCAATTCCGCGATGCCGTGATGCGTGGCGAAATCCCGATATGCGAAGAAATCGAGATGGAAATGAACCGAATAGATGATCTGATAGCTAACCCTGGAATTTGGTATGACGACCAAGCGATCCAGGGTTTTATTGATTATTGCGAACATGAGCTTACATTGACCGATGGCGAGGATTTGCATTTGTTAGACTCGTTTAAGTTATGGGCTGAGCAAATATTCGGTTGGTACTATTTCGAAGATAAGAGCGTGTATGATCCAGATGTTGGTCATTACGTTCGAAAAACAGTTAAAAAACGATTAATTAAAAAACAATATTTAATAGTGGCTCGTGGAGCTGCTAAATCTATGTATGCATCGTGTTTACAAAATTTCTTCTTGAATGTAGACACTAGCACAACGCATCAAATTACTACAGCGCCTACTATGAAACAGGCCGAAGAAGTATTGTCACCAATTAGGACTGCTATTGCTAGATCTAGAGGACCATTATTCCGTTTCCTTACGGAAGGTTCTATGCAAAATACTACTGGATCTAAACTCAATAGACAGAAGTTAGCAAGTACGAAGAAGGGTATTGAAAACTTCTTAACAGGTTCCTTACTGGAGATTCGTCCTATGAGTATCGACAAGCTTCAAGGTTTACGCTGTAAAATCGCAACAGTCGACGAATGGTTATCCGGCGATATCAGAGAAGATGTTATCGGTGCTATTGAACAGGGTGCTTCTAAGAACGATGACTATTTGATAGTAGCGATAAGCTCAGAAGGTACTGTGCGTAATGGTAGCGGGGATACAATCAAAATGGAGTTGTCTAAGATTCTTAAAGGTGAATTCTCAGCCCCATACGTATCGATATTCTGGTACAAGCTAGATTCGATCGACGAAGTTGGACAACCTGACAAATGGCTTAAAGCTAATCCAAACTTGGATAAGACAGTTACTTATGAAGTTTACCATCAAGACGTGGACAGAGCTGAACAAAACCCGGTAACACGTAATGATATTCTTGCAAAAAGATTCGGTATACCGATGGAAGGTTATACATATTTCTTCACTTACGAAGAAACTCTTCCTCACAATCCGAGAGGATTCTGGGGTATGCCTTGTTCACTCGGAGCGGACTTATCACAAGGTGATGACTTCTGTTCATTTACATTCCTATTCCCATTACGAGGTGGTTCTTTTGGAGTTAAGACTCGAAACTATATTTCGGAAACTACCTTATATAAATTACCTGGGGCTATGAGAGCTAAATATGAAGAGTTCATAGAAGAAGGTAGTTTAATAGTTCTCGGCGGAACTGTGTTGGATATGATGGAAGTTTATGAAGACTTGGATAAACATATTCTCGATCATGAGTACGATGTGCGTTGTTTCGGTTATGACCCTTATAATGCAAGAGAATTTGTGGAACGTTGGGGTAATGAAAACGGACAGTTCGGTATTGAGAAAGTAATTCAAGGTGCTAGAACAGAATCAGTACCATTAGGTGAACTTAAGAAACTTGCCGAACAGCGAATGTTAGTCTTTGACGAAGAACTTATGACTTTTGCGATGGGTAACTGTATCGCTCTTGAAGATACAAATGGTAACCGAAAACTTTATAAGAAACGTGCCGATCAAAAGATTGACGCTGTTGCAGCTATGATGGATGCGTACATAGCTTACAAACTTAATAAAGATGCTTTCGAATAGAAAGTAGGTGAAAAATTCAAAATGGAATATTACGATTATGAAAACGAACTCTACCACTATGGGGTAAAAGGTATGAAGTGGGGCGTTAGAAGAGGTGATTCGAAAGATTCATCATCTGGCGGTTCTACTGCTAAGAAAATAGGTCGCAAAGTAGGCAAAGCGGTTTCTAAACGTGTACAGAAATCTCGTGAAAAAGCCGAAGCGAGACAAAAATCATATAATCGAACAGCCGATATATTCGGTGTAGGTGGCGCTGCAATTAGAGGTTATGCCGAATATCAAGGTAAGAAGAGACTAAAAGGTATGGCTGTCCATTTGATTAACGATGCAGCTAACGCCTATATATCTAGTAATGTTGGAAGTTACAGAGTAAACCGAGGTGTTGATTTTGTTAGAAGAGCTGCTATTAATGGACTATCCCTGAGCGCACATATCGATAAGATACAAACTTACGCTACAGTCGGTAGAACATATATGTATCGAGTTAACAAATTGAACAATTAATGGAGGTGTTAATCATGTACGATTATTACAACGACGATTACCTAATGCATTACGGTGTAAAAGGTATGAAGTGGGGTCATAGAAAGGCTCAATCATTACAAGTATCTGATACTCGTAGAAGATTTGATTCAGCTAAAGCGGATTATAAGTCGGCTAAAAAAGACTACAATAAAGCTTACAATAAAGCTTATAACTATAGCAATAGACATATGGTGTCTCAGTTTATTAGTAAAAAGAAATCAGCAGAAGCTGATAAAAGATGGGCTGACGCTCATGATAAAGCGTTAAAGACTTATGACGCAAAGAAAGAATATAAACAAGCTAAACAAGAAAGAAAACAACAGATTAAAGATACTTATAAGAAAATCGATAAGAATGCTTCGTTTGGCGAAAAATTCTTGTATAACGATGCTACTAGAGAGAAAGCTGCAAAGTATGTTGTAGATAATAATATGTCTATAAAAGAAGCGAATGCTAGAGCTAAGTCTGACGCTAAAAGAAATACTGCGTTAATTCTAAGCGCGTATGGTGCCGTGGCAGTAGGAGCGTATATTAAATCTAAAAGATAGTGGAGGTAATTCAAAATGGAGTTAACATTTGGTTCTAGGCTAGTTCATGCATGGAACGCCTTCATGAACAGAGATCCTACACATCAACACCGAGATACCGGTCCGGGATATTCATATCGACCAGATAGACCTCGATTAACTAATGGTAATGAGCGATCTATTGTTACTTCTTTATACAACAGAATCGCTTTGGATGTTGCTCAATTAAACATTACACATTGTAGAGTTGATGAGAATGGTAGATTTGTAGACAATATTAAATCGTCTCTCAATAACTGTCTATCGTTAGAAGCAAATATAGACCAAACCGGTAGAGCTTTTATACAAGACGTGGTTATGTCTATGCTTGACGAAGGCTGTGTGGCTATTGTTCCGGTAGATACCGATTTAAACCCGGACATGACTGGAGGTTACGATATTCTCTCTATGAGAACTGGTAAAATTCTAGAATGGTATCCGAAACATATTAGAGTTAGGGTTTATAACGAACGAACTGGACAAAAAGAAGAAATTACGATTCCAAAAAGTACAGTGGCTATTATCGAAAATCCATTGTTTGCGGTTATTAACGAGCCTAACTCAACAATGAAACGACTAATGCGAAAACTTGCTTTGCTTGATATTGTTGATGAACAAAGTAGTGCTGGAAAATTAGATTTAATTATTCAGTTACCATATGTAATCAAGTCGGAAGCAAGAAAACAACAGGCTGAAAGCAGACGTAAGGATATAGAAATGCAGTTAGCAGGTTCCAAGTATGGTATTGCTTATACTGATGGAACAGAGCGAATTACACAACTCAATCGCCCTATCGAGAATAATCTCATGAAACAAATCGAGTATTTAACTAATATGCTTTACAGCCAATTAGGTATTACTCAAAGTATTCTTGATGGTACTGCAGACGAACAAACATTGCTGAACTATCATTCTCGTACTGTCGAACCTATCGTATCAGCTATCGTTGACGAAATGAAACGAAAATTTCTTACTAAAACCGCTAGAACGAAAATGCAAACCATTACGTTCTTTAGAGATCCATTTAAACTTGTACCAGTAAACCAAATTGCTGAAATTGCGGATAAATTCACTCGAAACGAAATCATGACTTCGAACGAAATCCGTCAAGTTATTGGTATGAAACCATCTAACGATCCTAAAGCTGATCAGTTAAGAAATAGCAATTTAAATCATCCGGATGAAGCTATGGCTCCAATGGACTCTATGGCAACTGAGGGTGAAGTCCCTATGGAAGAAGCGCCTGTCGAAGAACCTGTTTTAGATAGCACAACAACCGTAGGTGAGTTGATGTGATAAAGGTAGGTGAGACATATGTACAATTATAATTATTACCCAGATTACTTAATGCATTATGGCGTAAAAGGTATGAAGTGGGGTCATAGAAAGAGACAAGCGTTCTCTTTTAAAGCTGCAGGTCATAGAGCTTTGGCTAAAAACTATGAGATTAATGAAAACTTTTATAAAAAGAATAATCGAAATAAAGTTCTTGCCAGCGCTAATGCACAAGCTAAAAATCAACAATTAAAGAAAGCCGAAGCAGCCCAAGCGGAAGCTAATAAACGCAGGGATGCGGTGACTCCAGAACAAAGAGCAGCGAGACGCAAGAAGGCCATTATCGCCGGAACCGCAGTAGCTGGTACTGCGTTAGCTGCTTACGGTGCTTATAAACTTAATAAATATGTAAAAACCAAAAACTGTGAAATAGCGGCTAAACGCGGTGAGGACTACGCAAGATCGTTATTTAACAAACAAATGCGTGATATGTCTATGACGCCTAATTTGGTAAAAGGAAGCGTGCGAGTTAACCCAAATGCGTACGCTAGAGAGGCTGCTAACCTAGCGTCTAAGGATAATTTCCGAACTGCAGCTAGAAACGTTGCTAATTATAGACGTTCTGGACAAGATATGCGTGATCTGAAAGAATTATGGCAATATGGCAACAATTATAATTTAGAAGCCGTTTTTGGCAAGAAGTAACGCAACTATAATGGAGGTAAAAATCAAAATGGGAAAAAAGTTTGATTTTAGTGGATGGGCCACTAAAGCGAACCTTCTCTGTTCCGATGGGCGAATCATCATGAAAGATGCATTCAAACATTGTGATGGACAAAAAGTTCCTTTAGTTTGGAATCATCAACACAACCGCCCTGAAGAAGTTCTCGGTCATGCTCTGTTAGAAAACCGAGATGACGGTGTATACGCATATTGTTCATTTAATGACACTGAATCTGCTCAAGCAGCTAAGTTATGCGTACAACACGGTGACATCAATGCAATGTCAATTTATGCAAACAAACTTAAACAACAGGGCGCTAACGTAATTCACGGAATGATTCGTGAAGTAAGCTTGGTGTTAGCTGGGGCTAATCCAGGCGCATTTATTGATTCAGTTATTATGCACGGTGAAGATTCGTATGAAGAAGGTTATATTTACACTGGTGAGTATATCGAAAACATTGAGTCTTTCGCACATGCTGATAATAATAATGACGATGAGCAGAAAGGAGACTCAAAAGTGGCTGAAGAAACAAAGAAACAACAAGAAACAAACGACAGCGAAGAAACAGTAGCTGACGTATTTAACACTCTTAGCGAAAAACAAAAAACAGTAGTTTACGCTATGATTGGGCAAGCATTAGAAGATGCTGGAAAAGGCGGTGCTGAAGAAGTACAACACGCTGATGCCGAAGACGATGATGACAGCGAAGAAACAGTAGCTGACGTATTCAACACTCTTAGCGAAAAACAAAAAACAGTAGTTTACGCTATGATTGGACAAGCATTAGAAGATGCTGAAAAAGAAGCAAAACATTCTGACGAAGATTTTGAAGGAGGAAACGACTATATGAAACACAACGTATTTGATGCAGAAACAGTAACACAAGGAAATGAGCTTTTACACTCAGAAATGACAGCAGCTATGGAAGAAGCTAAACGTAATGGTTCTCTTAAAGATGCTGTAATCGCACACGGTATCGAAGATCTTGATATCATGTTCCCAGACCACAAACCACTTACTAACGAACCAGAGTTCATTAAACGTGATGATAGCTGGGTAGCTAAAGTATTAGGTGGAGTACATCACTCACCATTTGCACGTATTAAAACAATCTTTGCTGATATTACAGCAGCTGAAGCAAGAGCTAAAGGTTACCAAAAAGGAAACTTAAAGATTGAAGAAGTATTCAAACTCTTAAAACGTGTAACTAACCCAACAACAATCTATAAGAAACAAAAATTCGATCGTGATGACCTTATCGACATCAACTGGGATGCATTACCATTCATCAAGAAAGAAATGCGTTTAATGTTC
>JAEIGA010009072.1_pt1 | contig 15047 bp, 15 predicted proteins | sample 9270691 | NCBI WGS metagenome assembly JAEIGA01 (sample SAMN17057246, study PRJNA624740) | gut metagenome | biome: biome; isolation source: fecal sample | host: Bos grunniens | place: China: Xizang | collected 2019
CTCCAAAGCACCAGAGTGTAGTCTCCATCGCTGGTGCATCGCTCCACCATGGCGTTGATAGCCCCCTGGGGAGGACGGAACAGATGAGGTCGATATTCGCAAAGTTCCTCCAGCGCCCTCTCACAATCCTCCAGCTCCTTGGAAAGATTCACTTCCTTGGCTTGATATAGCAAAGGATGGGAGAAGGTATGGTTCCCCACCTCGTGGCCGCGGCGGATCACCTCCCGGGCGGTTTCGGGATAATTCACCACGTTTTCCCCTACCATAAAAAAGGTGGCACGCACGTTGTGATGCTCCAGAATATCCAGGATCTCATGGGTCAATCGGGGATGAGGTCCGTCGTCAAAGGTTAGAGCGATCTTCATAGTATCGGTCTGCACCGAGCGATAGACGGTTGGCGGTTGGCCGCACACCGAAAGACAACATAAGGGCGAAAGCAGAGCAAAAGAAAGGAGCATAGAAAAGAGGAGCCGCATTGGCTTTTGGAATCGTCTTTTCATCGTTCACGGCTCCCATATACCATCTCATCCAAATATCCAAAGCGAAAGCCCTGCTGTTTCAGTTCCCGAATGACCTCTCCCAAAATGGCAGCGTTGGTGCTTGAGGTGGGATGCAAAAGCATGACCTCGCCATTGTGAATGTTCTCCAAAATAACCGAGCGCGCCTTCTCCTCGGACATCTGTTTGTTGTTATCCCAATCGGGATAGGCAAAGCTCCAAAAGATGGTTTTATATCCATTCCTCTTGGCGCACTCCAGGTTGGATCGGCTGAAGCATCCCTCGGGAGGGCGGTAATAGTCGGCCATTTCGTAGCCGGTTCGTTCCAGGAACAGGGCCTTCAGCTCTTCCAGTTCGGCCAAGAAGGCGGCATCGCTTTGCTTTGACATATCCTTATGACGCACCGTGTGGTTGGCCACCGTATGCCCATCCTCCACCATGCGCTTGACCAGATCGGTATTCTTCGTAATCAGATTTCCAAGAATGAAAAAGGCGGCTGGGACCTCCTCTTTCTTCAACACATCCAATATTTTTGCCACGTTTCCGTTCTCATAGCCGGCGTCAAAGGTGAGATAGATCACCTTTTCCCCGCTATTGGGATCCGTGTGACGATGATCAATATAATAGCCGTCCAGCTCCTCCACAAAGGCAAGCTCGCCTCCCACCGAGGGCTGTACGTGATCCTTTACGTGAACGCAGTACCAACGGTACGCCGAGGCCTCTCCGTGGCATGGCGTGCCCAAGGAAGCGAATAAGCAGAAAATACACAGTACAAGCAGGATCGTTTTTTTCATATGCTCACTCCTTTCAAAACGAACTACAACAACAGTTTGCGTTCTTTGCCCGTTTTTGACCCATAGGAATTTCTATCGGTAAAGGAAGTTTTGCGAAAAAAAGCAAGGGCAGATCAAAGCCCTTGCTTTTTTGGTTAAATATTGGAAAAAATAAAATCGTACAGCTTTTCGTACACGGCATCGGTCTTGGGGTAGCAGGAAAAGGAAAGGTCACAATCGCAAATGCGATCCAGCTCCTCAATCACCCGTTCTCTTCCCAGCTTGGCCTCGGCCAGCTTCAAAAGACGCATATCCACGATGCCCTGGGCAAACACCTTAAAGCGTAACGAGGGATTGGCATCGTTCTTTCCGGGGTACACGCTGAAGGAATCTCCTCCGGGGAAGCCGATTCCCGCATCGGTCACTCGATAAGGATCGATCTTGCTCTCGGAAAGGCGGCTGTAAAAGAAGTTGTAACCCCAATGTAAAAATCCGCGCATGCCGGTCTTGTACATCTGAATTCCCAAAACACGGTTGCGGTAGGAGGGCATGGCCAGGAAACGGTTGGAAACGTCAACCCCCTGGGAGCAGCAATTATAGCACCACAAATCCTTGACTCCTGCATCCAGGAAAGGTTGGATGCGGTTGGTATTGACCACGGGATGCTCCAGGATTCCCTTTTCGTAGAAGTTGATGTCGGACAGCGCGTCAATCTGCATGCACCCCTGCAGCAAGGGACGGAACCAGGTAGCCACCGCGTTGTAGGCCTCCAGATGATTGCTTCTCGGCTCGTCCGAAATATGGAAATAGATCTGGGAACGGTCTACGCCGATGGAATCCAGGTAGGAAAGCAAGGCGGGCAGAAGCTGGGAGAGGAAATTGCGGTACTCTTCCCCGTTGGCATCGGTATCCCAACCAAAGATGCGGCGCACCTCACCGTTCTCCTTGGCCACCACCTTGGGAGCATGAGCGGCCCCCCATTGGGTGAAGAAATGGTTGATCTCCAGATAGCGGATCCCTGCCCGACGGGTGATCTCCACGTAACGCCCCAGTTTGGAAAAATCAAAGGAGTAACGATCACCCTGCTTCTCGATCTCTACCAATTGCACCGTAGGACGCTCTCCGCCAATGGCGGTATCCAACGGAGGAGTCAAAACCGGTGTCAGGATCATGCTAATGCCTCCCGAGGCGGCCAGCTTCATATATTTTTCGATAAGATCCCAATGCTCCTCGGAGAGCACCGGTACGTGATGCGCATCTGCAATACAGTCACAATGGAACCACTGGGTAAAGATCAGATCCTGCTCGGGAAGACTGCAGGGATGTACCTTCAAACGGATCCGCCGACGGGCGGTGGTTCCCTTGGAAGGGTCATGAAAGGAGACGGTGATATAATAGTCCCCCGCAGGAGCATCCTCTGGAATCTTTACCGAGATCCACAGTGCCTGCCAAACACCGGTTGGAACGGTAACTACCGGCTCCTCCAGGGGAAGCAGCGGATCGGGGAAAAGCCCCGGCTTGTGGGTGATGTAATCGTCATCGTACTGCCCCGGATAGCAAGGCAGAACAGTGGGAACGTAGCCCACGGAATAGACCTGCGTGCGATCCTCCCAGGGCGTGGACACCTCTACCGTATATTTTTTGAATACGAAGGACGGCGAATGATAACGAAACGCGATCTGATACGAAAGCTCCTGGCCTCTTGCTCCCTGCAAAGAATTGCAGATGTTCCCGGAGAAGATTCTCTCCGGGAACACTTTGGCAAGAGAAGAAACCTGGCGCAACTGGATTTTTCCTGCCATGTTCTTTCTCCTTAAATGTTATGTATTTGTTGGCACCGAAGGATTATTCGGCGTCTGCAGAATCGTCGGTCTTGGCAGAAGCCAGCTTTCCTCCCACCACACCGGCCAGAAGCGCGCTCAGGTCGATGCCGGTGGATTCCTTCATACCTTCCATGATCTGGTTGGCACTGTTCATTACGTCCTTTACTACCTTGGTAGCGTTGCCGTCGCCGTACATAACGATCTTGTCGGTCTGGCTCAAGGGAGCCGCGGCGTTCTTGACCACCTCGGGAAGTGCGGTGAGGTACATTTCCAGAACCGAGGCTTCGCCCATCTTCTTCTGAGCTTCGGCCTTCTTTTCAATGGCAATCGCCTCCGCATCACCCTTGGCACGAATACCTTCTGCCTCCTGCAGCATAGCAAATTTCTTTGCTTCTGCTTCGGCACGCAGTGCCAATGCGCCCTGCTCGGCTTCGATTCTTCTTGCCTCGGCTTCCTTGGTACGGCGGATCAGATCGGCCTCGGCTTCCTTTTCTTCCTTGTACTTCATTGCATCGGCCTGCTTGCGCACCTTTGCGTCCAGTTCTTTTTCGGTAATAGCAATGCGCTTTTCAGCCAGCTCGGCCTCCTTGGTGGCCTTGGCAATGTTGGCGTTCTCGGTTTCGATCTCGATCAGCTTTCTCTGTGCCTGCTCCTGGATGCGGTAGGCGGCGTCGGCCTCTGCCTTCTTCACGTCGGCCTGGCGCTTCATTTCGGCCTGCTCAATGGCAAGGTCGGCATTCTGCTGAGCAATGAGCTTATCGGTATCTACCTTTACGCGGTTGGTCTCCTGGCGGGCCTGTGCCTCGGCAATGGCAATGTCTCTTTGAGCGTTCGCCTTAGCGATCTGCGCATCCTTGCGGATTTTTTCTACGTTGTCAATACCCAGGTTTTCAATGGTGTTGGCGTTATCAGTAAAGTTCTGAATATTAAAGTTCACCACCTCAATGCCCAGCTTTTCCATATCGGGAACCACGTTCTCGGTGATCTTTTTCGCTACGCCCTGGCGGTCCTGAACCATTTCCTTCAGGCCTACCGAGCCAACGATCTCGCGCATGTTACCCTCCAGCACCTGGGTAACGATGGTAACGATCTCCGAGGTCTTCTTATTCAGCAGGGCCTCGGCGGCCTTGCGGAGCATATCGGGATCCGAGGAGATCTTAATGTTGGCAACACCGTCTACGCGAACGTTGATAAACTCGTTGGTAGGAACGGCTTCCGAGGTTTTGATGTCGATCTGCATAACGTTCAGGGAAAGCTTATCAACCCGTTCAAAGAACGGAATATGCCATCCGGCCTTACCAACCAGAATCCGCTTTTTTCCAAGACCCGAAACGATGAACGCCTGGTCCGGAGGTGCCTTGAGGTAACCGGCCAGCAAAATGATAACGACGAAGGCAAGAATGCCAAGTCCAGCATAAAGGATAATATCCATGAGTGTTCCTCCTAAAGTTTTTTCGAATTTTATAAGTGGTAGAAGTGCTTACTTCTCTCCGCCCAGCTCCTTGATGCTGGTTACCAGGCCTGCAAGGCCCTGGATTTCGGAGGGAATAATGATCTTGGTCGCCTTACCGTCGGCAGCCTTGGCAAATGCCTCCAGCCCCTTGATAGCGATCACGCCGTCACCGGGCTTGGCATCGTTGATCATTTTAATACCGTCGGCCGTTGCCTTCTGGATCGAAAGGATGGCGGCAGCTTCACCCTCGGCCTCGCGGATTTTGGCTTCCTTAATTGCCTCGGCGCGCAGGATCTGGGATTGCTTCTCTGCCTCGGCCTCCAGAATCATGGATTCTTTCTTACCCTGGGCAACCAGAATGGTGGAGTTCTTTTCACCCTCGGCGCGAAGAATCGCCTCACGGCGCTCACGCTCTGCCTTCATCTGCTTTTCCATAGCATCCTGAATTTCCTTGGGAGGAATGATATTCTTCAGCTCCACACGATTCACCTTGATACCCCAGGGATCGGTGGCCTCGTCCAGAATGGAACGCATCTTGGTGTTAATGATATCACGGGAGGTCAGAGTGTTATCCAGCTCCAACTCACCAATGATGTTACGCAGGGTGGTAGCGGTCAAATTCTCAATAGCTGTCATGGGGGTTGTGTGACCGTAGGCGTAGAGCTTACAGTCAGTGATCTGGAAGAAGACCACGGTATCGATCTGCATACGAACGTTATCCATGGTAATTACCGGCTGCGGCGGAAAATCGGCCACCTGCTCCATCATGTTGATCTTTTTGGCAACGCGATCAATGAAGGGGATTTTGAGGTGAAGACCGGTTTTCCAGGTCTGGTGGTAGGCTCCCAGGCGCTCGATGACGTAAGCCTTGGACTGGGGCACAATGTGGATATTGGAAATAATGACGAGGACGCAAAGAACCAAGAGGATTCCCAACACAATTAAAACTTCCATAATAAATCTCCTTTTTTTGTGTAATGTAGGACGAACGGACTTATTCTGCTGAAGGGAGCTCGCAGATCAGCTTTACGCCGGATATGTTTACAATGGTTACCAGGCTTCCGGCCGGGATGATAACCGCATCATTTGCCGAGCGTGCGGTCCAGATAAGTCCTCTCACCTTTACGCTTCCCTTCTCGTACAGATTGTTGATCTCCTCCTCCACAATGCAGTGGGCACCGATCAACGCATCCACGTTGGTCTTCACCTCGGCTTTGGGACGCAACCGTTTTTTGAAAAACAGGTTGAAGACGATCAACGATACCGCCGACAGTGCCATAAACACCACCAGCTGTACCCAGAAGGAGAGCGGTATGAGAGAGAGAATCAGCGCAACCACCGCACCGGGCACAAACCAAATAGATTCCAAATCACAGGTTTGTGTTTCGATCACCACAGCCGCCGCGGTTACCGCGATCCATAACAGCGCAAGACCGTACTCCGCCAAAAATTCGCCCATTGAGATTCCTCCTTTCTTCCTTGTTGTGATTCAATTATATCACGCGGTCACGTGATTGTCAATAGGTTTCATAAAAATATTTTTAAAAATCTTTGTAAATCATGAAATGATGTAAATAACGAGTAGCTTTTCCACCGAGATCTGCCCGTCATCGGTGACGCGAAGGGTAATTTCCACGGGACGGCTGGCATCGCTGGCGATATCCCTACGATAGGTTCCGTCATTTTGGAAGATCATATACTCCAAGCGGTAGACATAAAGCTTATCGGTGTTTTCTTCCTTTTCCGAAAGATAGGTAATGGTGGTGCGGTAGATCATTTGGGGCGTGAACGCGCTCTGGGGCTTTGCCTGTTCATAATACCTGCTGTTAAAGCAAGCGTTGTAGGCGTCCTCGTCCCCGGCGATCAGGATCTGAATAAAATCGTAGAGGAACATTACCCGAGGGTCAAACTCCTCCAGATTCTCGTCGGTGATGGAGGAGGTCATGCCGTAGCCCGAGGGATCCGAGCAATAGCTTACCGTGCGATCCAGATCCAAATAGTCCTTATAAAGGAGAATATCTCCTTGATACGTGGGATAAAAGTCCTCGCTTCCATACTCGGTATTTCCCGGCTGTTTATTATCGAGATGCTCCAACACGATGATGGCAACCACCAACAGCACCAGCACCGCCGCCAGAATCCCCAAAACAAGAAGGATCTTTTTCTTCATTCTCGCATTGGCCTGACGCGCGTTTTCCAGCGCGGAAGCCTCTTGATTTTGTTCGTTTTCCATAATCTATGCTCCTTCCCTTTCATTGAAACTGTTATTATTCTATCACATAAAATCCCCTTTTGCAACAGAAAAAGAAATTTTCATAAAATTAATTAAAATTCAGAAAATAGACTTGTTCTTCCTTCAAAGATATGATATAATATAATGTGATTTTCTTACAGAAAACATATGTAATCCCTCTCTCGAAAGGAAATGAGCAACATGAAGTACCTTGTACTGATTCCCGATGGAATGGCAGACGAAAAAATAGAAGCCCTGGGCAACCGCACTCCCATGGAGGTAGCCAACAAACCTTGCATGAACCAACTGGCAAAAACCGCCGTGGTAGGCACGGTTTCCAACGTTCCCGCCGGCATGGTTCCAGAGAGCGATACGGCCAATATGGCGATCCTCTCCTTTGATCCCAAGATCTATTCCAAGGGGCGTTCCCCTTTGGAGGCGGTAAGCATGGGAATCAAAATGCAACCTGACGAAACTGCCTACCGTTGCAACGTGGTAACCTTGAGTGACGATGGAGCATACGAAGATAAGATCATTTTGGATCACAGTGCCGACGAGATTACCACGGCCGAGGCCGACGAACTGATCAAGGCGCTGGACGCCGCACTTGGAAACGAGCTTCGCCGCTTCTACACCGGCGTCAGCTATCGCCATTGTCTGATCTGGAAGAACGGCAACGATAAATACCCCTTTATGCGCCCTCATGATATTCTCGGCCAACGCATTGGCGAGTACCTTCCCAAGGAAGAGGACGGCGGAAAGGAATTTTTGGATCTGATGAAGCAGAGCTTTGAGATCCTGAACCATCATCCCGTGAACGAGGCAAGACGCGCCCGCGGTTTGAAGCCCGCCAACTCGGCCTGGCTCTGGAGCCCCGGAAAGAAGCCTCAAATGCCTAACTTCAAAGAAAAATGGGCTTTGAACGGTGCCGTGATCTCGGCGGTGGATCTGATCAAGGGCATCGGTCTTTGCGCTGGCATGCGCTCCATTGACGTAGAGGGAGCCACCGGCAACGTGCACACCAACTACGAGGGCAAAGCACAAGCCGCCATTCAAGCCTTCCGCGAGGGCTACGATTACGTGTACATTCACGTGGAGGGACCCGATGAATGCGGACACCGCGCCGAGCTGGAAAACAAAGTGCGTGCCGTGGAGCTGATCGACGAAAAGATCCTGGCTCCCGTGTACGAGTACCTTTGCTCCACCGGGGAGGATTTCCGTATTATGATCCTGCCCGATCATCCCACCCCCATTCGTTTGCGCACCCACACCATTACCCCGGTGCCCTTCCTCATCTACGATCCCAAGGTGGCTGTCATGGGGGTAGACAACTTCTGCGAAGAAAGTGCCGAGGCCCGGGAGAACTACGTAGAAAACGGCTTCACGCTGATGGAGCTGCTCACGAAATAAAACCGAAAGGAACTGCATATGAATTCCGAACTGCAACCGCAGGAAGAGATCGTTACCCCTGCCGCTCCCACCGAGCCCTCCTCCCACCGTATGCTCAAAGGTATATTTGAATACGTGGAGCTCTTCGCGTGGTCGGTCTTCATCGTAATGATGCTCTTTACCTTTGTGATCCGCCTCTGCCGCGTGGACGGCTCCTCCATGGAAAACACGCTCTACAACGGCCAGGTGTTGCTGGTCAGCGATCTTTGCTACACCCCCGCCCAAGATGATATTATCGTCTTCCATCTGACCGAGGGAGAAACCGAAAAGGCACTGGTTAAGCGTGTGATCGCCACCGAGGGACAGGAGGTGGTCATCCACTTTGCCACCAAGGAGATCTACGTGGACGGTGTTTTGTACGCCGATTCCCATCGGATCCTGAAAAACCTCAGTGGACGGATCCTGGACTACTACTATCTCTATGCCGAGCATAGCTATGACGGCATGACTCAGACCTTTTCCGCCACCGTTCCGGAGGGACACCTCTTTGTTCTGGGGGATAACCGAAACAATTCCAAGGATAGCCGTGACACGGAGATCGGTTTTGTAGACAGCCGTTGCGTTCTTGGCAAGGCCATTGCGCGCATTTCTCCCTTTACGATCTTTTCCTGACATCGAAGAAAGCAGGTACAAACATGCCATCCGAAACCATTCAATGGTTCCCGGGGCATATGGCCAAGACCCGCCGTATGATCACCGAGAACTTAAAACACGTTGATATCATCATTGAAATACTGGACGCGCGGATCCCTTACAGCTCCCGCAATCCCGAGATTTCCCGCCTGATCGGGGACAAGCCTACCCTGTTGCTGTTGAACAAGGCCTCCCTGGCCGACCCCGGACAAAACGCCCTTTGGGTCAAGCGATACACCACCGAGAACACGGTCTGTCTTCTGACCGACTGCATCACCGGTGAGGGCATCAATAAAATGGCGGGTGCCATTCGCTCAATCCTTGCCGAGAAGCTTCGTCGCTACGAGGAAAAAGGCATGGCAGGACGCCGTGTGCGTGCCATGGTGCTGGGCGTTCCCAACGTGGGAAAATCCTCCCTGATCAATCGCATCTGCGGAAACAAAAAAGCCAAGGTGGAAAATCGCCCCGGCGTAACCCTAGACAAGCAATGGGTCTCCACCAACATCGGCGTGGATCTGATGGATATGCCCGGCATTCTCTGGCCCAAGTTTGAGGAACGCCGCGTAGGCGAAAACCTGGCGCTCACCGGTGCCATCCGGGATGGGATCTTAGATCTGGAAACCCTGGCCACCGTGCTCTGCAAGCGACTGCGCCGTCTGTACCCCGAGCAGCTCTCCGCCCGCTACAAGCTGGGGGATATGGCTCAATATAAGGAGCTCTCGGATTATGATCTCTTCCTGACCATTGGCAAAAAACGAGGATTCCTCATCAGCGGCGGCGAGATCAACACCGAGCGCACTGCCATTATGCTGTTGGATGAGTTCCGCGCGGCCAAAATCGGACGCTTTACCCTGGACCGCTACTCCAAGGAGGAATTGCCCGATGCTTGATTATACTCTGGAGCAGGAGCTGTTATCCCAAGGCTTTCAAGCGATCTGCGGCGTGGACGAGGCCGGAAGAGGGCCGTTGTGCGGTCCCGTCGTGGCCGCCGCCTGTATTCTTCCCTTGGGCTTTGCGCTCCCCGAGCTGAACGACTCCAAAAAGCTGACCGCCAAGAAGCGGGAAAAGCTCTTTGATATCATTTGCGAAAACGCCGTTGCCTACTGCATTGCCGAAGCCAGCGTGGAGGAGATCGATCGCCTGAACATTCTGGAAGCCGATCTCCTGGCCATGCGTCGCGCAATTGCAGGGCTCTCCGTCAAGGCCGACATGGCACTCATCGACGGAAACATCGCCCGGGACTTCCCCATCCCCGCCAAGGCGGTGATCCACGGCGACGCCATCAGCCCTTCCATTGCCGCGGCCTCCATTCTGGCCAAGGTCACCCGTGACCGCCAATGCGAGGAGCTGGATCGTGCCTATCCCCAATACGGCATTGCCAAGCACAAGGGCTACGGCACCAAGCAACATATGCAAGCCCTGCGGGAATTTGGTCCTGCCCCCATTCACCGCAAGCAATTCATTCGTTTTTTGGAGAAGGAATAATGCTCTTTTCAACCACCAAACAGATCGGGGACTGGGGCGAGCGTTACACGGTGCACTATTTGCGCCGCCGCGGATATACTGTAAAGGAACGCAACTGGCGAAGCGGAAAATGCGAGATCGACATCATTGCCGCCACCCTGCGTGACCTGGTCTTTGTAGAAGTCAAGACGCGAAGCTACAACGCCGCCGATCTTTCTACCGCGCCCCCGCCCGGAACCGCTGTCCGTTCGGAAAAGCAACGGCTGACTCGGCAGGGCGCCAAGGCCTATCTGTTTCAGCATCCCACCAAAAAACGCCCCCGCATGGACGTGATCGAGATCTGGCTGGAAAAGGCTCCCGCGGGCACCAAGCCCAAAGTGTTAAGGATCAATCATATTAAAGCCGCCTATTGAGAAAGGAGCCGGAATGAAGCTATCATTATTTGATCTGCATTGCGACACCGCCGGCGAAATGCTGCGGCAACAGCAAGGCTTTGAAAACAATACTCTGGCCGTTTCCCTTCAAAAGGCCGCGGCCTTTGACCGTTATATCCAGGTCATGGCCCATTGGACGCCCTATTCTCTGGATGATGAGGGCGGCTGGGAAGTCTTTTTACGCATGAACGAAAACCTGCGAAAGGATCCCGTCATTACCGAGGGTAAAGCGATTCTATCTACCTGTTGCCCTGCCAAGGATCACCTTCCCTCCCTGCTCCTTGCTGTGGAGGATGTGCGCATTCTGGCAGAAAAGCTGGAGCGCGTGGACCGTCTTTATGAATACGGCATCCGTATCGTAACCCCCATGTGGCGAGGCGAGACCTGCATTGGCGGCTCTCACGATACCGAGTCGGGATTAACCCCCTTTGGCAAGCAAGCCATTGAGCGCATGGTGTCCCTGGGAATCATCCCGGACGTTTCCCACGCATCGGTCCCCTCCACATCCCAGATCCTGGACATTGCAAAAGCCTACGGGCGTCCCGTCATTGCCTCTCATTCCAACGCCCACGCGATCTGCCCCGTTTCCCGCAATCTGCGAGACGATCAGATCCGAGACATCGTCAACTCTAACGGACTGATCGGTCTGAATCTCTTCACCGCCTTTTTAAAGGAGGACGGGATTGCCACCGCCGAGGACCTGCTTCCCCATATCGAGCATTTTCTCTCCTTGGGAGCCGAAAAGCATTTGGCTCTGGGATGTGATATGGACGGCTGTGATCTGCCCCCCGACATTCCCGATCTTTCGGCACTTCCCCGCCTGGCCGAGCTTCTTCTGTGTCATAATTACCCCGAAGCGCTGGTGCAGGATCTCTTTTACAACAATGCGTACGCCTTTGCGACGCAATACATAAACTAAACGCTTATCTCGTTGAAAACCACAGGAAGGAATCTCAAATCTATGTTGTACAAAAGCACAAGAAGCAATCAAGCCGCCCATGCATCTGCGGCAGAGGTGATCAAGCAAGGACTTGCCGAGGACGGCGGTCTGTTTGTTCCCGAATCCATCCCCACCCTCACCCACGAGGAGATCCTATCCCTTTGCGGAGAATCCTATCCCATAAGAGCCGCCAAGATCCTTTCCAAGTTCCTGAGCGACTACACCTACGAGGAATTGCTGAAGGACTGTCAAGAGGCCTATCGAGAGGATTCCTTTGTTGGAGGCGCGGCTCCCATGGTCAACATTCACCACAACCTGGAATCCCTGGAGCTCTGGCACGGTCCCACGGCGGCCTTTAAGGATATGGCCCTGCAGATCATGCCTCGCCTGCTCTCCCGCGCTCTGGTCAAAACCGGAGAAAAGCGCACCGCGCTGATCCTGGTAGCCACCTCCGGCGACACGGGAAAAGCAGCCCTTGAGGGTTACAAGGACGTGGACGGGATCAAGATCATGGTCTTTTATCCTGTGGACGGCGTCAGCCGGGTGCAAAAGCTGCAAATGGCCACCCAAACCGGCTCTAACGTAAACGTTTGCGCTATTCGAGGCAACTTTGACGATGCGCAAAACGGCGTGAAGGCCATCTTTGGAGATGCCGAAATGGCGAGCAAGCTGAACGAGAAGGGTTATTTCTTCTCCAGTGCCAACTCCATCAACTGGGGACGACTGGCCCCCCAGATCGTCTACTACGTTTCGGCCTACTGCGATCTGATCAACGCTAAAAAGTGCAAGCTTGGGGAATCCTTCAACGTTTGCGTTCCCACCGGAAACTTTGGAAATATCTTTGCGGCCTACCTTGCCAAGCTCATGGGACTTCCCATCCATCACCTGGTATGCGCCTCCAATGCCAACAACATCCTCACGGATTTCCTGCGCACCGGCGCCTACGATCGCAACCGCGATTTCTATCTCACCATGTCCCCCTCTATGGACATTTTGATCTCCAGCAATCTGGAGCGTCTGCTCTATTTTGTGGCAGGAAGCGAAGCGACCGCATCCTATATGGAACAGCTGAAATCCACCGGCGCTTATACTGTTTCTCCTGAGGTTCTGGCCGAAATTCAAAAGAACTTCACAGGCTACTATACCAATGAAGAAGAGACCCGCGCCACCATTCAAAAGACCTTTGAAGAGTACGGCTATCTTGCCGATACCCACACCGCCGTGGCCATTCATGCCGCCGAGACCTACTGCCGAGAGAGCGGTGACACCCGCCCCATGGTGATCGACTCCACCGCAAGCCCCTACAAGTTTGCCAACAACGTGTACTTGTCGGTTACCGGCAAGGAGGCTCCCTCCGAGCTGGAAGCCCTGGAGGCGTTGGAAGCCGCTACGGGCACCAAGATTCCCTATCCCCTGGCAGGTCTTGCCCAGCGCGAGATTCGCTTTACCAAGACGGTGGATCGAGAACAGATGGCCAACGCTGTTTTGGACTATCTGAACGAATAAAAAACAGGGTTGCCGTAACGGCAACCCTTTGAAAAGACGTTGATCACTCCGCCTTAGGCTTAAAAGTGGCGCAAAGTGTCTCTCCGGAGCTATCGGCGCTGTGAGGGCCTACGGCGATCTCGTTGGCGGTGCAATGGGTGGCACAATCGTTGTAATAACAATTCTCAACGTCGCACTTCACACCCTTTAAGTGCTTGCATCCGTTGCTCGAGCAGTTCATTCTGTTTTCCATGGCGTGTTCCTTTCTTTCGGGAGGATCTGAATTGGAGGAAGTTGCTTCGTTCCTCTCCCTTATTTTCTCCCCTTTCATCCCAATTATACATCCGCAAAGGAGGTGTTTCGGTGTCCCTGTTCGTTATGGCGGATCTTCATCTTTCCACCAACGGCGAAAAGTCCATGGAGGTCTTTGGTCCGCGCTGGAAGGATTATATGCAAAAAATTGAAAAAAACTGGCGCGCGGTGGTTACCGAGGAGGACACGGTGGTGTTGCCCGGTGACATTTCCTGGAGCTTGAAGCTGGAGGAAACCCTGGAGGACTTCCGTTTTTTGGATTCCCTTCCCGGCACAAAGCTGCTAGGCAAGGGCAATCACGATTTTTGGTGGTCTACTGCCGCAAAAATGAACGCCTTTTTTCAAAAACACGAGCTGAACTCCCTGCGGATCTTCTACAACAATGCCTACGCCATGGAGGATTGCATCCTTTGCGGCTCCCGAGGTTGGTTCGTGGAGGAGGGACAGCAAAAAACGGTGGGCGATGCCGACTACGAAAAGATCCTGAACCGCGAGGTCATTCGCCTGCGGCTGAGCCTGGAGGAAGCTGTGCGCTTGCGTGCCGACTGCGGACGCGAGCTTCCCATTCTGGTCTTTCTTCATTTTCCCCCGGTTTGGGCGGAGGAGATCTGCACTCCAATTGTGGAGCTGTTAAAGGAATACGGCATCCGTTCCTGCTATTTTGGTCACATCCACGGCGCCTATTATGCTCCCCGCACCACCACTTATGAGGGAATTGACTTTATTATGACCGCTGCGGACTATCTAAACTTTGCACCAATGCCCATTTATCCCGATTGATTTTGGTTATCTTACCAAAATTTGCAAAACCCCTTGACAAAATGCAAAAAAAATTGTAAAATGTACTTTGTATGAAATTATATGAACAAGATTGTTTGGAGGACATTAAAAAATGAGTTTGATGAAATGCGAAAAAGCCGAAAACGAAAAGAGCGTATACACGCTGGAATTCTCGGTTGACAAGGCCACCTTTGATAAGGCCGTTTCCAACGCTTACCGCAAGCAGGTTGGTAAGATCTCGGTTCCCGGCTTCCGCAAGGGTAAGGCTCCCCGCTCTGTGATCGAAAAGATGTACGGCAAGGGCTTCTTCTACGAGGATGCCATCAACGAGGTTCTTCCCGATGCTTTTGACGAAGCGCTGAAGGAATCGGCTCTGGATATGGTTGGCAATCCCGAATTCGACATCGTTTCCATCGACGATAACGGCGTTGTGATGTCTGCAAAGGTTGCCGTTAAGCCCGAGGCTAAAATCAAGGGCTACAAGGGCATTAAGGCAGAAAAGAAGGTAGCAGAGGTTACCGACGAAGAGATCGAGAAGGAGATCGAAACCATCCGTGAGCGTAACTCTCGCGAGATCGAGGTGACCGACGGTGAGTCCCAGATGGGTGACGTTTGCACCATTGATTACGAGGGCTTTGTAGACGGCGTTCCTTTTGAAGGCGGCAAGGGCTCGGATTACCCCCTGAAGCTCGGCTCCGGCAACTTCATCCCCGGCTTCGAGGAGCAGGTAGCAGGTCACAAGGTGGAAGAGCCTTTTGACGTAAACGTAAC
>JAEIGA010009073.1_pt1 | contig 15046 bp, 10 predicted proteins | sample 9270691 | NCBI WGS metagenome assembly JAEIGA01 (sample SAMN17057246, study PRJNA624740) | gut metagenome | biome: biome; isolation source: fecal sample | host: Bos grunniens | place: China: Xizang | collected 2019
AAGTATCCTTCATAAATGTTCCCGATATTGTATCGCCTATCTTTAAACTATCTAATGATATTGAATAACTTTTAACTACATTGTAATATTTATTACCACCTATATACACTTCGGTACCAATATTCTCAGGTGAATTGAAATTAATCAAAAGAGCTACGTTACCATAGCTACATATTTCTTCACCAATAATCGTACCTACAAAAGGTTTTAATCTTTCATCTTTTTCTTTCTTTTTTTTCATGGTAGTTGCACTTACACAACCTACAACTACCAACGCCAATAAGGCGGTTTTAAAAAATACTTTTTTCATGTTTTTCTATGTATTTATTGTTATATATACCCTTTTAAAGCAATATTTAATTGGTTTTGCAAGTTGTCGCCTAAAGAGGATGTTGTTTAAACTTTTGGTCAACAAATACTACAGCCCTACAGCAACAAATGCTGCCATAGGGCAACGTTCATCAAAGTTGTTTTTTCCCAAAAAACATATACTTAGTGGAGCGCTCCCTATCCATTGGGCTAATACTATTATGTCCTGTCTTGTTGCCATTGTGCCATATTTTTACCCGGTTTTCGAAGTGCAAAGATACACATTGTATTTTGAAATACCAAGTATTCTAAAATTTTTTACATAATCCGTTGGGTGGAATACATTTCGGTGTTATTGCTACTTGTAGTTGACATATTAGTGAATATCTATAAGATAATGACGCATATAATAATACTGGTCTGTTTTGATGAGCAAATAATTCCTTGTTCTATTCAAGAAGTTTTGAAGAGTACCTACAGGTTAGATATCTTACATTTTTTCAAAAAAACATCAATTTTTTTTGTCGGTTTGGAAAATCTACGTACATTTGTATTGCTCTTGGTAATGAAATGTCAAAGATAATGATGCAGCTTGTCTTAGTTCATACCAAGAAACAATTATTAATTTAATATATATATATGTTATGTCGAAAATTGAATCCAAACAAAGATTAATGACAAAGATTGATACCGATGAGAAAGAACAGAAATACGTTATAAACCCAGTAGTCCCTTGGAGGTGTCTCCTAGAAAGAGAGGATAGGGTTTACCTGTATGTACCCTACATTTAACCTACAATAGTTAAAGTTGAAATAGATAGTTGTACTTGAATTATAAAACTTTACGTCGTTTTAGGTTAGAGTATTCAACCTAATGATGTTACCTTGGGCGTCGATTCTATATAATAGACGCCTTTTTTTTGTATCCCGCAAGCTGCAATTCTTGTAATTTTGACTCGACTTGAACGCTTCTTTGACTCGACTCGAACGCTTCTTTGACTCGACTCAATCAGTTCTCCGAGTCGAGTGGTTGTAGGTATATGAGTCGAGTCGGCGATGCGATCGAGTCGAGTCGGCGACGTGCCGGAGACGACTCGAGATTTTCCAACACACTATAACACGTATTCTTCACACAAAAATCCCATATTTGAAAAAGTAGGAATAAAATTCTTTTGTTAAATTTAGTTTGTTATGAAAACTAACTATAGCTTAGCGTTGCCAAGAAATATAATTCATCCAACGGGATAGGGATATGAAGATATCGTAGCTGTATGTTACATAAACAATATTATACTTGTAAATAAGTAAAAGTAAGCGCTTATTTTGTATACAAAAGTAAAACAGTATGCAAAAATGTTGTATATAGATGTAATATAAAACAGGTTTGTTATTATTTAATATCTATATATATAGATATACATTAATAATCAGTATATTTATCAAATAAATTAAAGTTATGCTTAAATTTAATTGTAAATTTTGAGGTTATTTGATATATATTTATTATAAATCATCATTAAGTTGAAAATAAATATATTATATCATTTAATATCAAGTTATAAAACAGGTTTTACATGGTATTACACTTGTAAATTTATAAATATTACAATTGTATCAAAATATTTGTGTATCTTTGTAAACAAAACTATAAAACAACAAATCAACACAACGCTATGATAGACAGAATAAACATGCTTTTAAAAGCAAAGAATATTACGGTTTCCCAGTTTACACAAGCTATAAAAATACAAAGATCCGGCATGTCACATATACTTTCGGGCAGAAATAAGCCAAGTTTGGATTTTGTATTACGAGTATTGAAACGCTATCCCGAAATCAATCCCTCATGGCTTCTTTTGGGCGAAGGCGAAATGTACCTTAGTGACAAAATAGATGTGCAATCTTCTATGTTTTCGGATAAGAATGAAAGAGAAGATATTGAACATACTTTAGTTGAAGATAATCAATCTACTGAAACTCTGTCAAAAGAGACAAAAAAAACAATAGATACTATACCTATTATTGGCAATAAGCCACAGACAAGGAAGATAGAAAAGATAATAGTATTATACTCCGACAATACATTTGATGAATACCTAAAAGGGTAGATGAAATTGAATAAAAAGTTTCATTTTCACATTATATTTATATGCTTATTTGTTGTTGTAGATAAAAAATAAGTAATTATTTATCTTTTTTATTCTTTATAAACATTTGTTTTATAGTTTATTATTTGCATTCTTAATAAAAAGTCATTGTGATGGAGTATTTTGATTTGTTTATACCGCAAAAAAAATGTAATTTTGCACGTGAAAATGAATAATAATTAAAAACACATATATAGAATATATTATGCAAAAGTTACTTTTATTAGGTGATGAAGCAATTGCACAAGGATTCATCGATGCAGGTGGTAGTGCTATCAATAGTTACCCCGGTACACCTTCGACACAGATTACAGAATATGTAATAAAATCGAAAGAAGCTAAAGAAAAAGGTATAGTAGCTAATTGGTGTGCTAATGAAAAGACAGCTTTAGAAGCGTCAATTGGTGTAAGTTATGCCGGTAAACGTGCTATGACATGTATGAAACACGTAGGTTTGAATGTAGCCGGCGACCCATTTATGAACGCAGCTATCATTGGAACAAAAGGTGTACTTATAGTAGTAGCCGACGACCCAAGTATGTTCTCATCTCAAGATGAACAAGATAGCCGTTTCTATGGCCATTGGGCAATGATTCCTATGTTGGAACCTTCAAATCAACAAGAAGCATATGATATGGTACACTTCGGTTTCGAGTTGAGCGAAACATTGTCAACTCCTGTTTTGTACCGTATACCTACCCGTTTGGCACACAGCCGTGCAGGTATCGTTCGTCGCGAAGCTAAGAAACAAAACGAAATAACTTTCCCTCAAAATCCAAAACAATTCGTATTGTTACCAGCCAACGCAAAAGTTCAATATAGAAACTTGATTGACAAGCAAGCTGAATTTACAAAATCATCTGAAGAATCGGGATACAATAAATATATAGATGGTGCCGACAAAAAGTTGGGTATCATCACTACTGGTATTGCTTATAACTACTTGATGGAAAATTTCCCCGGTGGTAAATGTCCTTATCCTATTGTAAAAATAACTCAATATCCATTACCATACGCATTCTTGAATAAATTGTATGACGAATGTGAAGAAATATTGGTATTGGAAGATGGTCAACCATTTGTTGAAGAGTTGATAAAAGGTTTCTTGGGTAAAGGCAAGAAAGTGATGGGTCGTTTAGACGAAACCATTCGCAGAGATGGTGAAATGAACGCCGAAAAAGTAGCTAAAGCATTGGGTATGCCTGTAAAAACCGGTGCTCCAGTTCCCCAAGTAGTTACAAATCGTCCTCCGGCATTGTGCCAAGGTTGTCCTCATATCGATAGCTACAACGCTTTGAACGAAGTGATGGCAGAATACAAAGATGGTAAAGTATTTGGCGATATTGGATGCTATACACTAGGTTTCAATATGGGTGCTATCAACACTACAGTATGTATGGGTGCATCTATCACTATGGCCAAAGGCGCTTCCGAAGTAGGAGTATTCCCATCAGTAGCTGTTATTGGTGACGGAACATTCGGACACAGTGGTCTTACAGGTCTTTTGGACTGTATCAACGAAAAAGCCAATGTTGTTGTAATGATTTTGGATAACGAAATTACCGGTATGACAGGTGGTCAACCATCATCGGCAAACAACAAATTGGAAAACATCTGTATTGGATTGGGAGTTGATCCAAAGCATATCCGCACTGTAGTTCCTTTGAAGAAAAACCACGAAGAATTTGTTCAAATATTGAAAGAAGAAATAGCTTACAATGGCGTTTCAGTAATAATTCCTCGTCGTATGTGTTTGGTTGAAGCCAAAAAACATCTGAATAATAAATAATTGAATAGTAAATCTGTAAAATAGAAAATAAGATGAAAAAAGATATATTGTTATGCGGTGTTGGAGGTGATGGTATAGTTTCCGTTGCTAAAATTATTTCAGATGCTGCTTTGAATATGGGATTACATTTGAAACAATCTGAAATTCATGGTATGTCTCAACGTGGTGGTTCGGTTTTTTCTCACTTGCGTTTGTCGAGCGACGAAATTTACTCCGATGTTATTCCTGAAGGAAAAGTTGACATCATATTATCGAGCGAACCTATGGAAGCTCTTCGTTATCTTCCATTTTTGGCTGAAGATGGTTGGATAATCACCAACTCAACTCCTTTCATCAACATCAAAAACTATCCCGAGATAGAAAATGTAATGAGTGAGTTGAAGAAAGTGAAAAACCTTGTTGCTTTCGATGCTAACGAGATAGCAAAAGAAGTAAAGGCACGTGCCAATATGGTATTGTTGGGAGCTGCTGCTCCATTCTTGGATATAGAATTTTCTAAATTAGAAGAAGCTATTCACCATATTTTTGATAGAAAAGGTGAAGAAGTAGTAAATTCTAATTTAGCAGCAATACGTGCCGGTAAAGAAAACTCTGGGAAATAAATAAATATCCTATATTGTTTAGGCCGTTGCGTAATGAATATTACGTAACGGCTTTATTTTACTTTACAACAATAAAATACTTTAGTTAATGAAAGGCGAAATTGAGATAAAGATAGACCAAAATGCAGGTTTTTGCTTTGGAGTGGTAGCTGCTATACATAGAGCAGAACAAGAATTGTTGAACACAAACAAACTATATTGTTTGGGTGATATTGTTCATAACAATGTTGAAGTGGAACGACTATCAAAGAAAGGATTATCTGTAATAACCTATTCTGAGTTTGAACAACTTTCAGATGCTAAAGTTTTTATTAGAGCACATGGTGAACCGCCATCGACATACCAAAAAGCAGAAGAACGAAAAATAGAACTCATTGATGCTACTTGCCCAATTGTTCTACACCTTCAACAACGTATCAAAAAAGGATACGAAGAGATGAAGGGTATAAATGGTCAGATAGTGATATTCGGAAAGAAAGGACATGCCGAAGTGGTTGGACTACAAGGACAAACAGATAATAGTGCGATAGTTGTTTCATCGTTGAATGAAATAGAGTCTATTGATATAAACAGACCAATACGACTTTACTCACAAACAACAAAAAGTAAGGAAACTTATCAAGAATTGATAGAACTACTGGAAAAGAGATGTAAAGAGGTTGGCAATGAAAACTTTATTGCCTATAATACTATTTGCAATAGAGTATCTAACAGAGCTAAAGAATTGGTGGATTTTGCCAATTCGGTTGATATTGTTGTATTTGTTTCCGGAACAAATAGTTCCAATGGAAAGTACCTTTATGAATATTGTAAAAAGGTAAAAGATAATACCTTGTTTATTTCCGATGAAAATGAATTGAAGATAGAAATGTTCAAAGATATACATAAAATAGGTATAACAGGAGCAACCTCAACACCTATGTGGTTGATGGAAAAGATATCTCAATGGTTACATGAAAATATATAATATATGTATCTGAAGAATATTAAACTATCTAATTTCAAAAGCTATTCGGAAGTAGAAATAGAGTTTTCGCACAATATAAATTGCTTTGTGGGTAACAATGGTGTAGGAAAAACAAATCTATTGGATGCTATTTATTATCTATCTTTTTCCAAAAGTTATTTTAATTCTATTGATAATCAAAATATAAAATATAATGAACCATATTTTGCAATACATGGCAATTATGTATTTGGTGTGGTAGATGATATTCATCAGGTATCGTGTGTGCAAAAACGTGGGCAGAGTAAGCAGATAAAATATAATAAAAAGTTATATTCTCGAATATCAGATCATATAGGAAAGATACCATTGGTAATGATATCACCATATGATCACGAATTAATTCAAGGTGGGAGTGAGGTGCGACGAAAATTCTTAGATGGTGTTATTTCACAAACCGATAATTTGTATCTCGAACAATTATTGCAATACCAAAAAGCCTTGGAGCAACGTAACAAACTTCTAAAAACATTTTACGAAGATAGGTATTTTGATGAAGCAATGTTATCACTTTGGGATGAGCAACTTGTACGCTTAGGAATGCCAATATACGAGAAGAGAAAAGTATTTTTAGAAAGTTTTTGTCCAATATTCAACAGTTATTATTCGATGATATCAGCCATAGAGGAACCTGTGTTTATCGAATACGAATCGCAAATTCATAATACCGACTATACTGGTTTACTACATGAATCATGGACAAAAGATGCTTATAATCAATATACTACAGTAGGAATCCATAAAGATGATCTGAATTTTAAGATAGGAGAGGAGTCATTTCCGATAAAGAAGTTTGGCTCTCAAGGTCAGCAAAAAACATTTGTATTAGCACTAAAACTCGCTCAATTTGAGTACATTGCAAATAGCAGAAAAGTAAAACCAATATTGTTATTAGATGATGTTTTTGACAAGTTGGATATTATCCGCGTGAGACAATTAATTCATCTAGTGGGAACAGAGCGTTTTGGTCAAGTATTTCTAACAGATACACAGCAAGGACGTGTTGAAGAGATATTTAAAGATTCTGTGATTGAACACAAAATATTTACAGTAGAAAAAGATAATATAATTATTCAATAATACGAGGAAATTGACTTGAAAATGAAATCAAAAGATAACGAATATACACTAACTGATTTGATAAGACAGGTATTTGAGGAATGCGATCTTACAGATCAAGTAAATGAAATGGATGTAATTAAAGCTTACAAATCTGTAGCTGGCGATTTGATTTCCAAACTGACTTCGAGTATCAGATTAAAAGACAAAACATTATATTTGAAGGTTTCATCAGCAGCACTTAAAAGTGAATTGTCATATAAAAAAACAGATTTGATATTTCGTATTAATACAGAACTAAATCGCGATGCTATCAATAATATAATTTTTCTGTAATGTTCTAAAGTTTGCTATATTGCAATAAAAAATTAAAATCGATATATTACTTACAAATAACTAAATCTAGCAACTTTTAAAAGTACTATACTTGTTTCATAATTTACATTATGTTAAATAGTAATTCTAATAAAATAGAGAAGTTCCAGTCTTCTCTATTTTATATTTAATTGACAGATTAATTATCCAATCCTAATGCTTGTAATCTCTTTGTAATATCAGGCATTTGATCATACATTTCCAATCGTGCATATATAGTTTTCAAAGCACGCAATGCAGTTACATATTGTTGCACACGATATTGATCGTTTTCAACCATTTTTATAGATTCTTGGAAATGTGGTATTGCTAGTTTAAATTGTTCTTTCGATTGGTTCAACAATTCTTCATATTTTCCTGATACATCAGTTTCAGGAACTCTATTTGCAGCTTCTATATAATCTGCAGCATGGTTGTAGTACAAAATACCTAAACCATGATTCGCTTCAAATTTTACTATATCTCCGGTATTGCTCAAAGCAAGAGCTTGATTGAAGTTTTGTTGTGCCATATCGAATTCTTTTGCATCATTCAATATATTTCCTATTTGGCAATATACCAAACCTTTAGTTGAATCATTAGCTGTAGCAACTTTCTGAACTGCAGTGTTTGTCGATTCTTTTGCTTTTTCTATATTACCAATCCATAAATATGCACTTGCCATCAAAAGATGAGATTTGAAATCCTCAGGTCTTGTTTTTGTGGAATAATTTTTAGCTACATTCAATGCTTTTGTAGTATCATTTTGCGAACGGTACAATTCAAACAATGTTTTATAAACGCGTTCTTTATCTGTTTTGCGAATAACTAATGTTTTGTAATACTTTTCAACAGCTTTGGTATCTTTTAACATTTCTGCAGATAAACCGGCTATCCAATATGCATCACTTGTTGAAGATTTATCGCCTGAATTATTGTTTATTTTGATTACTTCTTCTGCCAAGCGAATAGTTTCGCGATACAAATTTGTATCATTATTTTTAGCAGCTTCGTTGTAAGTATCTACAGTTTTATTGTAGAATGCACTACCTACTGCTTTGAAAACTTGATCATTTAGTTGTTTGAATTCTTGTGTTTGGTCTAATTCTTTACAACGTATTGCAGCTTCGTATGCAACTTCAAAACAATTGTCACATAATCCTTTGTACTTATCTTTGATATTAGGATCACCCAATTGACAATAGATTAGACCTCTGTAAATCCAAGTTTTAGGATCCATCTTTGTACTTTCATGTTCACTAGCTGCATCTATATTTTCTTTTGCTTTACTCAAACGGCCATTTCTAAGGTCTGATATAGCACTTTGCAATTTTACAGATTGTGCATTCATTGTAAAACTCAATCCTAGAAGTGCGGCTATTAATGTTATTTTTCTCATGATTGATTTATTTTATTATTTACTTATTATATTAATTGTTATTATTTTCGTCTAATGTTTCTATAGTTGTATCTACAGTTTCAGAATCTGTTAGTTGTTCATCGGTCATTTCATCTTCTGTATCTACTTTTGTTATTGATGCTATCTCGTCGGTTTCTCTCAAGTTTATCAATTTAACTCCTTGTGTAGCACGACCCAAAACTCTCAAATCAGAAACTTTCATGCGTATAACTACTCCCGATTTATTGATTATCATTAAATCATTTTCATCAGTAACGTTGGTTATTGCAATTAATTGTCCAGTCTTATCAGTAATGTTGATGGTTTTTACTCCCTTACCTCCCCTATTGGTTATTCTATATTCTTCCAAATTGGAACGTTTTCCGTAGCCTTTTTCTGAAACTACTAAAATATTGTCGGTCATATTTTCAACACACAACATTCCAATTACTTCATCATTATCATTTTGTAATGTAATACCTTTTACTCCGGAAGCATTTCTTCCCATTGGGCGAACGGCTGATTCATTGAAACGTACAACCTTTCCAAACTTAGAACCCATCATTACTTCGCTAGTTCCATTGGTCATTTTGGCTTCCAATAATTCATCTCCTTCACGAATGGTAACGGCTATGATACCATTTTGACGAGGACGTGAATATGCTTCCAACGATGTTTTCTTGATAACACCTTTCTTGGTACATAATATTATATAGTTGTTATCTAAGTACTCTTTATCCGATAATGTTTTCAGATTAATGTATGCTTTAACCTTATCGCCGGGTTCGATATTGATAAGGTTCTGTATAGTTCTTCCTTTTGAATCTTTGGTTCCCTCCGGAACTTCAAAAGCTCTCATCCAGAAACATTTACCCTTTTCGGTGAATAGCAATAGATAGTTGTGGTTGGTTGCTGTAAATATGTGTTCAACAAAGTCTTCGTTGCGAACAGCACTACCTTTTGAACCATATCCTCCCCTATTCTGCGTGCGGTATTCATTTAGCTGTGTACGTTTGATATATCCTAGGTGTGAGATAGTTATTACCACATCGTCATCGGCAATGGTATCTTCGATACGGAAATTACTTGCAGCATATTCTATTCTTGAACGACGGTCGTCGCCATATTTTTCCTTTATGGCTATCAATTCGGTCTTTATCACACCCATCAATACATCGTGGTTTTCCAATATCTCTTTGCAATGAGCAATAAACTTCATAAGTTCATCGTACTCATCTTGTAGTTTTTTGCGTTCCAATCCTGCTAGCTGACGCAAACGCATCTCTACAATAGCACGTGCTTGTAACTCAGTGAAACCATATTTTTCCATCAAGCCATTTCTCGCATCTTCAACAGATTGCGATGCTCTTATTAAAGCTATGATTTCATCAATTATATCCAAAGCTTTTAATAATCCTTCAAGGATATGTGCTCTACGTTCGGCTTCGGCAAGTTCAAAACGAGTTCTACGTGTTACTACTTCTATTCTGTGGTCAACAAAGTGTGATATAATATCTTTCAATCCCAGCAATACCGGACGACCTTTTACCAATGCTATATTATTTACTCCAAATGAACTCTGCAATTCGCTGTATTGGAATAGTTTATTTAATACTACATTGGGAACTACATCGTGGCGCAATTCATATACCACTCTTATACCGTCCTTATCACTTTCATCTCGTATATTGGTGATACCTTCTATTTTACCTTCTTTAACCAAAGCTGCCTGACGTTTAATCATTTCAGCTTTGTTTACTTGGTAAGGTACATCATGTGCTACTATTATATTACGTCCTTTCGAATCAGTTTCAATACTAGTTTCGGCTCTCAATACAATACGACCACGCCCTGTTTCGTAGGCATCTTTTACTCCATTGTAGCCATATATAATACCTCCGTTGGGAAAATCGGGAGCCTTGATGTATTGCATCAACTCTTCTATAGTTATATCTTCGTTATCAATATATTGAAGTATTCCATCTATAACTTCCGATAGGTTGTGAGGTGGCATATTAGTAGCCATACCCACAGCTATACCACTTGTACCGTTTACAAGTAGTAGAGGTACTCTTGTTGGCAGTACAGTAGGTTCGTCTAATGATTCGTCGAAGTTCTTTTGAAAGTCTATAGTATCTTTATCTATATCAGCAAGTATCTCATTAGAAATTTGTTGCAATCGTGCTTCGGTATAACGCATCGCAGCGGCAGAGTCGCCGTCGATAGAGCCAAAGTTTCCTTGTCCATCTACAAGCATATAACGCATGTTCCAATCTTGAGCCAAACGAACCATTGCATCATACACCGAAGAGTCGCCATGAGGGTGATACTTACCTAATACTTCACCTACAATACGTGCACTTTTCTTGTATGGGCTATTGTGTTGCATTCCCATCTCATTCATGGCAAATAAGATACGACGATGAACAGGTTTCATACCATCTCTTACATCGGGCAATGCTCTACTTACTATTACGCTCATTGCATAGTCGATATATGCACTCTTCATCTGAGTTTCTATATCAACTTTTATTATTTTTTCGTTCTCTGATTGCATTACTTTTATTTTAGTCTTTTGTATTACAATGTCTTATTAAAACTTCTACGTTATAAACAACATGCAAAGGTACGAAAAATAGAGAAAATATCCAATCTTTTGAGCTATAATGTTATCAACATAATGACTTAAAAAACTAAATCTGTTACGTGGCAAGACGATATTTCCATAATCCTTGGCATTATATAAAATTGGTATATTTGCCTATATCCTATCAGATTATTTCTTTATAATAAAGTAATAATTCAATATATTGACAATTGAAGACGGTTGTAAAATGAATGATATTTATGCAATATTGCAGTGTTGTAATATTTATAACGTATATATAGGATAATTGACTTGATGAAAAAAAATACTTCTATCCCACTCTATTATCATTAAGTTATTATGATATGTCTAATATAATTCACGTTTCGGTACTTAATTCATAGATTGGGATAACATTGTATATATCCATGAAAATCAATACTAAATAAATTGTAGATATGATGGTATATCGCCTATTGGTGGCAGATTATTCCTCCCTACATTCGTAGCTCCAATACTCATTACCTTCGTTATCTACAAGTATTTGGCGATCTCTATCTTTGGCATTTTCCACACACGAGGTCCCTCCTACCACTTCGAAACTTGTTTCCCATTCCCATATAGAGCCATCGGCATTTTGCGAACGCGAAGTGCACACACATGTCTTAGAACACGAACCTAATAGTACCGCAGTCAAGGCCATTACCGATAAAATAGATATTCTTTTCATATTATTCATTTTTATTATAGTATAAACATATTGCCATAAACGCAAAAAGAGAGAAAATAGTATTTATCATCGGTGGTAAATATAATTTTATATACTATGCTTTTGCGTTGTGGTATTTTCATCAGGGTTGGGTATATTATATCTATATAGATATATTAGAAATCCATCTACCTATATAACAAGCACAATATTAAGTATTACCGCAATTTAGACATAGATATATTAATACTTGGCATGTGTACGCATTGCCAACATTATCGATTCGCCTACCAATGCAATATCCGCCAATAGGTAATGACGTTTATCGCCAAACTTAACGGTATGTGCTGCCGTTTCTGCTTTTTTAAGTATATCAGTTGGAGAAATAAATTTGCAAGTATTCACCCCAAACAAGCAACTATGTTTTGACTGTTATTTGTGTTACTCAGCCTAATATATAAGCTGTGGAGTTAGTGAATAACACATACAAAGTAACGAAATTTTCTTTACATACACAAACTGTATATAATACTTTCACTTTTTGGGCGGAAAGCTGATTATAATAAAATGGAGTAGGGATATTGTACAAAAAGCGTCTAATTAATAGTTATTTTTTACAATATACTATTGCACAATAGTAGAAATACCGTTGCAGCACTATTTCAATGACACTGCTACGATGTTTATTCTCATATAAACGAAATAGTTTTCTGATTGGATGTAAATGAGACTATAAAATATATTCCGTTTATCTTGTGTATATAAGATAAATTGTTTAACTTTGCAGATTGAAAATTCTAGCAAAATAGTAAAGGTAGGTTCTCTATTTTGTTAGAAAATGAATTTTTAGAACCTGCCTTAAACTAGTAAGATGGATAAATGAGAATAGAAATTAAATTGCCCAATATTATTTTTACTATGAATAATGATTATTAAAAAACAAATTATCGTAAACTATTATTTGAGTTAATATGGCAAATTCTAAAAATATATCTTTTCGTGTAGAACAAGAGAATAAAGAAAATTTCAATATTGAAGATTGTTACAGACAAATTGATGATATTATAGATAATGACATCATTATTTTACACGATAATGTACGTAATTTTATATTTCAAGATGTAAATTATTCAATGATAAGAGATGTAACCCCACTTTGGATTGTAGATGCTGGAAATAATCCTGAATCTTGTTTAAGTAAATCTCAGTATGATAGCTTAAAACAAAATATAAAACATCCAATATTGGGTAAACTTATTTATTATTATGATTTATGGATGAAAATAGCATCTGTGCAAGATCGATTGAGTGCTGTTGTAACGTTTATGCGTAACTTTTATAAAGATATTCCTTACAGAACTCAATACAAAGAGGAAATGTATACAAGTGGAGGGAGATTTAGTGGAGAAAGAGAAACTGAAGCATATACATATCTAAATAGTATATTTATTTCTTATGCTTCTGTTTTTGATATACTTAGCAAAATTGCTGTAGAACAATTTGAATTTGAAAAATATGATTTTACTAAGTATGGAAAAATGAAAAGTAATGATGTTTTATATAAAAGGAAATTGTTTAAAAGAATCAATGAATCATTACAAAATGAGGGTATGTTATTTTCAACTCCAGAGCCACTTGTAATAAAAAAGATTGAAACATTTCGAAATGAATACATACATAATGGACCATGGGATTTGAGATTTAGTATTTATTATACATCTATAGAGGGAGAACCAGCAGATGTTATTATTTATAGTCCGGATATGGATGAATTTGGACATTTTATTAGTTCAGGTTCTCGAAATAAATTTTACAATCAAGCAAATCGTATTAATTTTCAATTACCAGATATGATAAATGAAACAACAACAATAATCAAAAATACGATTAATAAGATTAGTTCTTTATATCAAGATAATATAACAAAAAAGATTGACGACACCTACACTAAAGAATGTATGATTGCCATAATTGAGAATTCCCTTTTTGCTATAAATTCTGCAGATAATATTGAACTTTAGAAAATGAATTTTACAGTAATATTGCAGATGTAAGAGTATGCACTTATATAGAACTACTATTAATTATTTCACAATAGAAGGTGGTGATGATATATTGTTATATAGCGTATGTTACGTTGAAAAAAGTTTTTTCGCGTAACATACATTTCAAAAGTCCCATATTTACGCCTCGTAACTATGGCACTTTTGCTTCAAAACTCCCATAGTTACGACCCGTAAACCGCATGGTTTTGATCCGTAAGTTGCATGGTTTTATTTTTAGAGTTGGGGATATAGAAAAATTTGATGGTATATCATCGTTGTCGTCATACCCGGGTATAAATCCGTTGACAGTATATTGTCAAAAAGATGAAACCCGGGTCTTGTAAAAACATACTCCCAATTGATGGCAAAATTACATCCCGAGGAAAATTTTACTACATCGGGAGGAAAATAAATTTACATCACGAGGAAATTTCACCTACATCGCGATAAAAAATAAGGGCAATCCCGTAGAGATTACCCTTATGTATAAACAATTGATTATGTATTACTGTACAACTATTTCATCGATAAACAACCACGACGGTTCGCCGGCACTCACGTGCCATTCGGGCATCTTGCCGTAGTTTACGGCTCTTACTCGTACATAGCGTGCTTGTGCATGGCCGTTTACAACAAAGTTTGCTGTGGTTACATCTTGTTCCACGTATGGGTGTTTGTTTTCGTATTCGCCAAATGGAATGAAGTTTTCGCCATCGTTGCTTACCTCTACCACCATCTTTCTTGGATAGAATATCCATGGGCGACATTCTTGCAAGAAGCCTGCCGATACTTTTGTTATAGGTTTGGTTTTCAAAAGGTCGATTGTTACATAGCAGTCGTCGCCCCAAAAACCTTGCCAACCTCCAAGACGGTAGTTGCTATTGCCTCTAAAGTTGTCTATCAACGACTCATCTCCGCGATCGGAATATTGTGGTTGATAGTTGGTGTGGTAGGTAATCTTTTTGTCTTGCGAGTATTTTACCAAGTTACATTCTGCCACTTTGCTGTAGCCGTCGGCTTCGTTGTATGCCACTGCTTTTA
>JAEIGA010009074.1_pt1 | contig 15044 bp, 28 predicted proteins | sample 9270691 | NCBI WGS metagenome assembly JAEIGA01 (sample SAMN17057246, study PRJNA624740) | gut metagenome | biome: biome; isolation source: fecal sample | host: Bos grunniens | place: China: Xizang | collected 2019
GGTAAAACTTTTACTATTGCATCTATAATTCATAATCTTTTTATTAATAAAAATATTAAAAGAGTTCTGATTGTAGTACCAGATAATGGGTTGGTTACTCAGTTTTATGACGAATTAGTTAATGTTTATAAATTAAATCATAAAATACAAAAATTTTACGATAAGTTTAATAAAATTGAAGATGATTCAGAAATTGTAATTGCTAATAGACCTTTATTATTATCAAGATTTGAGCAATATGAAAAAATATGGAGAACAGGTTTTGATTGTTTAATAGTAGACGAAGCTCATTCAATTAAAAGAGAAAATAAAGTATCTAAATGTATTGAAAAAATTGTTTCAAAGTATAGATTTGGTTTTACTGGTACATTGGCTGAAGAAGCAGAAGATAAGATTAAAAATATAGGTCTTTTGGGACCGGTAAGATATGAAAAAACTTCTAAAGAATTACGTGATGAAGGTGTATTATCAAATGTTATTATTAGAAAAGCTAATTTAGTATATCCTGAATATTACGGAAATTTAAAATATCGAGATGAACTTGAAGAATTATATAGTAATGAACATCGTAACAAATTTTTAGGTGATTTATGCTTTAAATTAGATAAGAATACTTTGTTGTTAGTCAATCGATTAGAACACGGCTTTATATTAAAAGAGAACTTTGATAAAATTAATTTTAATAATAAGAAAATATATTTTATTAGAGGAGAAATTGATACCGATGCACGAGATGAAATTAAGAAATTAATGGAACAAGAAGATAATATATTATGTATTGCAATAACTAAAATATTTTCTACAGGTATTAATATTAAAAACTTACATAATATTATTCTAGCAGCAGGTGGTAAATCATCGGTTACCGTAGTTCAAAGTATAGGTCGTGGTTTACGTCTTCATCCGACTAAAAAAGAATTGAATATATTTGATATTTGTGATAAAGGATTCAAATATTCTACGGCACATGCTGAAAAACGACTTCGAATTTACGAAAAAGAAAAAATTAAGGTAGCAGAAACTAACATTATACTCAGAACTTAAGTATAATTTTTTTATGGAACCGAAAACATTTAACACGAAGAAAACAGAAAAGTCAACTAATACCTGGCTTACTCCTAGGTCATTACTTGATCGACTTGGACACTTTGATTTAGACCCATGTGCAGCTACGGTTCGTCCTTGGGACATTGCAAATGTAAATTATACTGAAGAAGATAATGGGTTAATCCAGAAGTGGTTTGGACGTGTTTGGTGTAATCCTCCTTATGGTTCCGAAGCATACCCCTTTTTGAAGAAGTTTTCCGAATATGGTGGTCCTGGCTTAATGCTTTTGTTTACTCGTACTGATATTAAAGCATGGCATGAATATATTTTCCCTACTGCAAAATATATTTTCTTTATTAAAGGACGTATTAAGTTTTGTAGACCTGATGGTTCGCAAGAAGCTACGGCTAATGCGGCTTCTTGCTTGTTAGCATGGGATAAGAGTGAGCTTCCCCTTTTACTTCAACTTGAAAAGGAAGGACTTGGCAAATTAGCAATGTTTGTTTAATATGAGTACACGAGCATTAATTATTGGTAAGGATAAAGCTGGGCTTTACCATTATGGACAGACACATTTCGACGGTGATGAAAACCTGGAATGGCTTCAAACTAACATGAACGACCCCGATAAGGTGGAGGAGTTTCTTCACTACATGACTGAAGGTTGTGCAGAGGGCGGAGAGGGTCATGGTATCAGTTCTCTTTGGTATGAAAAGCATTGGGAAGGTATGAAACTTGTCTACGAAAAAGATAAACCGAAGATTGACTGGTATGAGGATGGTTACTATTGTGGTATATCTAAAACTAAGAAAGCTATTCTTGAAATGGTAAAGAAAGGATATTTTGATTATCCTGCATATATTTCATATTGGAACGGTAAAAAGTGGAAAAACATTTAATATGCATACTGGTAAAGCATTAGAATATAATACTTTTTGGCATCTTTTACGAAAAAATAAAGATGTAGAATATAAAGTTATTGCAGCTGGTGGAAACTTTTCTTTTTTAGATGTCCGTCGTACTGAATATATGAAGATTGCAGAAATTCTTGATATTGACGAAGAAGGACCTGATGGTAAAAATGAAGCCGGCTATAAAACTCTTTATTTTGAGACATATGTAAAAGACGATAATGGAAATGTAGTTCAAGCTGGTGGTATTCCAATGGATGCATGGCCAAGCGCAGATTATAACATTAGGGTTCATAATATGTATCCTCTTGAAATTATAGTAGATTGGGTTGATACTGAAGAAGGTTTTAGGGATATTATTATTCTTAGAGATTATAAAGACGAAATGACATATTAATATGAGTGATAAAGAAAATATTTGGGACAAGCATCCGGAGTTTAGGAAGAGATATGACGAAATTCATGCATTTTGTCAGTCTAATTCGTTTACCGAGGATGACTCTTGGGAAATGATGGATTCCTTTGAGGAAGAGGAGTTTGAAAAGCTTCAACGAGAGCTTTTAGACCGTGAAGACGAGGTAAGAGGTCTTTTAAAGGCTATTAATTTTACTTATGATTACCTGGAAAAGTTGATTAAAGAAGAAAAATCCAAAGATAACACAGAACAAAAGTAAAAGGTATACATAACATTTGTAAAAAATATGGAATCTAAGTGTAAAAACTGTATGCGATATTATCCTGCTCCTTGGCATGGTGACGGAACTAAGGGCTGTTGTGACCAGAGTGGTGAGTTGAAGGTATATTCTCGAGAAGACGAGTGTGATTGCGGAAAGTTTCTTGAGATGCCTAAGATGGAGCGTCTTGCCCGTCGTATCAATCATCGTCTACATAACTGGGTTCGTGAGCGTGATACTATGTTCTGCCGTTCTATGGAAATTGTAGGTCACATTTGTGAGCTTTTCAAGCAGGGTGAGTTTAAGGTATTTGATGCGGTTAAGTCTGTAACCGATATGAAGCATATGATGTATCATGGTGCTACAACAGAGATAACTGTTCAGCGTGCTTGGACTTATCACTGTCCTTGGAATGATGACATTGAGCATTATATTGCTATTACCACTAATGGTAAGATGATTTGTAACTTCTATGATGATACGCAAGAGAAGGCTCGATTTATCACTGAGACTTATAATATTGAAAATGAGTACGATGATTGTGATAAAATGGTAGACCGTATTCGAGAATACTGTGTACTCAAGGTGCTTACTGTTTCTACAGAGGAAATTGAGGTGAATAAGTGTGTAGAAGAGGTTCCTAATACGGCACAGACAGTTTGTTGGTAATATGAAAGAAAAGTTTATTGAGCTTTGCAAAAGTTCCGACCTTGTTGTGATGGGAGGTATTCCGATGGAGTATCTTCCGTCATGTAATCAGCTTTCATACAGAGTTTTAGGAGAGTATAATTATTTTTCACTAGATGAAATAGAGGAATCTGGCATTTCCTTTAGAGATGGTTATTGGACAATTTCTCGTCATGGAGCTCTTTTTAAGTTTAAGTTCTATGCAGAATTGCCAACAGAACTGTCTTAAATTAAGTGCATGAGACTTTGGCACAAATCACTTATTGATGTTCTTCCTAGACAGCAGCTTCTCGGTCAGTGGCGAGAATGCTGCTGTATTGCTTCTAATATCGCAAAGAACGGAACACCCAATCATATCTTAGTTAATAAGATTAATGATTACAGTATTGCTCATTTCTTTACATATACTATTGATTACGTAGCCGGTGAAATGAAGCGTCGTGGTTATAAAGTTGATACCACTAAATTTTGGAAGCATTTTTCATTTGGAGATGCTTATACTATTCCTGAGTTTGATGAACTTTATAATGGTTGGCACAATGAACGTTATCTGAAGCAGTGTCTTGCTAATTTGGAAGAAAAATTTGATTGCGGCGGTATAACTTCTGAGGAATGGAACCTAATTAAATCAAAACATGATTAATTTATACTCTAAAGATAACATAAAGAACGAGGGTAAAGTAGATTCTAAGTTTAAAGTATGGCTGGACTGTAATTTTGGCTATTATACTCAGGGTTTATTGATAGATTATCATTGGGATTCTACTGTTGTATATCAGTATGACTATAAATTAGGTAAACTTAGAAGCACTTATGATGAAATCTCTTTAGGCTTTATTACCAATTGGAGAATTTATGATGATAATGGAGAACTGGTTTTAGCACTTTATGAAGGTGATGTGGCATGGTGTGCTTATGTTATGTCCTGGCTGAGTTATAATAAACCCGAATATGTAGTTTTACCACAATGAAAGAACAATTATTGTCATTCTTAATTTGCCAGCGCGAGGAATTGAAGAAGGAACATATTAAGATATATCTTCGTCTTAATGCTAATGGTAAGTTATTTGTAGGATTTGAGTTTGAATATCCTCATCTTAGTTATTGGGATAGAAAACCCATGAAAGTAACTAGCAAAAAATGTCACTTGAATGTTGATTTTGATAATATCACGCCTCAAAAATATGAGAAGTTCATGAAAGGTTATGAGCGAGCATTGGAAGAAATCAGAGAGAGGCAGCGAACAGAGAAAAATGAGTTCCAAGTAATAGGTTTGGAGTTCCATTATATTATGAAAGATTTTGAACGATGAAAATTGAGACGAGAATTGTAAAGAAAGGTGAGACGTTTGTTCTAAAAAGCGGAGGGAGCATTACACCAAATAGCGATTTGTATTTTGTTATAGTGAAAGATGGTGAAACAGAATTGCTGAATCGTGCATTTAACGACCCTATTTTTGCAGGAGATGCAGTGAAATCAGTAGAATTATTTTACAGTCACTTAGTTCAGAACTGAAGCATAATTCATCTATGGTTACTTTGTATAAGAGAGACAAGAAGGGTAAGGTTCGTGCTTGGACGATTGAGCATGATGCTGTGAGTTATTGGACTATTAGTGGCATTTATCCTGATGGGAAGATGACAAAAACTGCTCCTACTTTTGTGGAACAGAAGAATGTAGGAAAGGCTAATGAGACTTCCCTTGAACAGCAAGTTCTCAATGAGGTTGCTTCCAAGATTCAGTATCAGATTGACCAAGGTTTCACTTATGACATTCCTACTGAGGAGAAGCGATTTGAGGTAAGCCTTGCCAATAAGTATCAAGACAGAATTGAGAAGAATAAGTTAGACTTCCCTTACATCGTAGAACCTAAACTTGATGGTGTTCGATGCTATATTAAGATGGTAGATGGTGTCATCCGTATGTTCTCACGTAAGCATAAGGAATTCGTAGCATGTCCTCACATTGCTAAGAATGAATTTGTACAGAAGTTCTTTGAAACTTACCCTGATGCTATCCTTGATGGTGAGTTGTATAATCATGAGTTGAAAGATGACTTTAACAAGATTGTCAGTTTGGTAAAGAAGTCTAAGCCTAAGGCTGAGGATTTGGAAGAAAGTGCCAAGTTGGTGCAGTATCATTGCTTTGATAGTTATTATCCAGATGACGCTGATTTACCCTACATTCATCGTAAAGGAAGATTATTGTATTTGTGGATAAATGATACAACTCTTCCGTGGGAAGATAAACAACCCTTGTCTTATGATAATTTTAGAGTTGTTGGAACTATTCCTATGAAGTGGCAAGGTGGTGTTTTGGTAGGCGTTTCTCACATTCATACAGATAATGATGTAGAAAAGGAAATTGAACTTTTTACTTCCCAAGGTTACGAAGGTATTATGCTCAAAAAGGATGTTCCTTATTTCTTTGGTCGCTCCTTTGATATGTTGAAGTACAAGAAGTTCTTTGACAAGGAGTATCGTATTGTAGACTTTGAAGAAGGTAATGGTAATCTTGTAGGAATTGCTGCTGCTGTGATTTGTGAGACAGAAGATAGACAGACATTCAAAGCAGGGGTAATGGGAACTCAGGATTATGCTCGTGACCTCTTTACTAACAAAGACTTGTATAAGGGTAAGATGGCAACTATTGTCTATCAAGCACTTACGCCAATGAAAGATGGTAAGGGTGGCGTTCCTCGTTTTGGTAAGATGAGAGAGATTAGAAATTACGAATGATGATTGAAGAAGTTATCGAAGAAAATTACAGCCTTACTTATAAAGAACTAAAAGAAATTTTGAATACTATGAGCGACAAAGACCTTGAGGAAGAGGTCTTTGTCGAGTATAAGGCTTATTGTAAAGGTGGTAAGGACTGGTATCATGAATGGACTGATGCTGTTAGTTATGAACTTATACGCACCAAGTCTGACCATGAATTTTATAATGATAGAAAATACCTTAAACTATACCTTAAATCTTATTCAGACAAAACAAATGAAGAATAAGCGATGAATATAGAAATTTTTATCATGATAAATGTTATCGTATTCTTTGTAGGTATGTGGATTGGTGTGATGATGACAGTTGATGACAGAAGTGATTATAAAGTGCGAGACGCAAACCCTCCTAAACCAAAAGAATATAAAAAGTAAGTGTATGGGCGAGATTAATAAGACTATTTTACTTTGTTTCAAAGATTATGATGACCTTTTTAGGTATAGACGTGAAACCATGAGGCGTTTAGAGCGTTATTGCGATGGTTTTAGAAACGGCGGCACTATGTATAAGTTAGGTTTGATGAATTCAAGCACTGCATGTGGATTATCTGCAGATGAGGTCTTTTTTGTAAATTGTTCTATTGATGATTGTGAGGATGAAGACTTCAAACTTACGTTACGAGTGTTGGACAAATGGGGTACAAAGGTTCATTATGACCCAAAAGATACAGAAAAATTTCAAGAAGAATTACAAGCAAATCTTGATAGGATAGATTCCCTGATGAAATTATACGAATTCTGCGCTAGTGGAGAACTTAGACGCCATAGGCAGGAAGTGACGATACAGAAACTAAACGAGGAGTTTGCGTTGAAACAATATGAAAATGTGATGGAAATTTGTAAAGAAATTCTTGAAAAATACGAAAATGGAACATTGTGGGAAGAACTAGAATAATAAGAGTATGAGCGATATGGTTTTATACAAAATTGGAATGGATGGTGTAGTTGAAGAGGTGTGTAGAGAGACTATACAAGAATTCACGACTGACGAGGACACCCTGTGTATCATTCCTATTCCCAAAAATCCTTCCGAAGAAGAGCTGAGAAGAGCTGAATTTTATAAAAGTTACATGATTAGTCTAGGTTATAAAAATGTGACTATTGAGGAAGTTGATGATGTGACAGAATTTATAGCAGAACTAATATAAAATAAGCGTATTGATTACAAAGAAGAATATATTTCTTGGTTGGAAAAAGAAATAACAAAAGAAGATGTAAGAGTGAATAACGAAGAGAGCAAAAACAGGAATTCGCAGATGGTTTTTATCAATTATGAAAAATATGGTTTTATCTAACGCTGAAATTGTTTCAGGTGAGCAAAACACTTGACAAATTAATAGAACTACTGTATAATAGATTTATGAGAGATGTTACATTTTATCCTCTTAGTCCTAATCAGCATAAAGAGGTGGAAGAATATATGAGTAATCATAATGTTACTGAAAATGAAGCAAGGTATGCGTTAGGTTATGTTCCTCTTGATTTACCCCAAGTTTCAGTAACGGAAGCATTAGAAATGGTAAAGGAAGAAAACCCTAATGTTGAACTTACTAAGGAGACATTGAAATTTTATTTGGATGAGGTAATGAAGAAGTGTGCTCCTAAGCCTAATCCTAAATTTGCATTGGGAATTTTGATAAAGTATGTAAAGCCAATCGAATGTCCTCATTGTGGTTATGAAATTGAAATATATGGTTTCAATAATGCACTTAATGTAGAACTAATTGAAGATAAAAAATCTGCAATAATGTGTCCAATGTGTTTCACCCCATTTGAAAAATAAGATTTATGAAAACGATTGAAGACTACATGAAGTTTGTAATTGAAATATTACAAGAAGATGTAAAAGAAGGTAAACTCATTATTGAGAAGAACGAGATTGACGAAGACAAGAATGAAGTAACGATTGATTTTGTATTCGTTCCAAAGAACTGTCCTAAAAAGATGAGAGTTACTTTTGATTATAATAATATTACGAATAGAATAAAATGTAAAAAGACAACTTTACAGAACTAATGTATAATAGACTTATGAGAAAGAAAGACGAAGAAGTAATAAAGAAGGTTGTTGATAAGATTATCGACAGTAAGGTGCTACTCACAGGAGATTGTGATTTTCATGTTGAAACGCTAGGTGGTGACATTATGCGTTTTGAGATTAAAAACTTATTCTCTGCTGAAAGTAGAATTTATAAAGTGATTGTGCGTTTGGGATGGATATGTTCGGGTATTTCCAAAGGCGAAGTTACAGAACCCATTAAGGCACAAGATTGGGGGTTTGGGTTGGTTGATAACGAAGGTAATAGTTTAGCAAGTTTTGGCGAGCGTTGTGTTCCACGTGTTGATTTGGCAACCTCACCTTCATTCAAGCGATTGGTAGAATATATTGAGGAGAACAAACACCTCATTCTTCACAACGATAAGGAGTATGGTAAGTCACATACTTTGACTGATAAAGACTTTATTTGATTATGACATTTGGGCAATTTATTGATGAATGGGCAGGTAAGGATTGGGATACTCGTGAATGGAACTCTGATGAAATTGGTGTATTCCAATACGATAAACTTACCTATTTTCTTACACATAATACAGGTTATGTTTGGATTGATCAATTAGATAATACATTTGCTGTTGAAACAGAAGATGCAGTGTTATCTCGTTTTAATCTAACTAATCATGATGCTTATTTGGGTTGTGCTTTGAATGTTGAGTTCAATGGTAAGTATCTTCTTATTGGAACTCACAAATTCTATCCTAACCTTGAAGCACCTGAGAATTTTGCTTATCGTGCTCAACGCTCTGAAGTGGAGTATAAGACAGGGCTTTGCGACAAGTTTTGCGCTTGTCTTCTCACTTTGGTTGATGCCCTTGATTGGATGGGCAACAATTTGAAGATGGCTGATGCCTTTGATTGGATGGGTAACAATTTAAAGATTAGAGTAATTCTTTGATGGATTTTTCGGAGAGCCTTCTCCATTATATAGCACAATCAGGAGTAACCAACGGGTTACTCCTTTTTCTTTCAGAACTATTTTATATTCATATTATGAGACATGAAGTTGATATAGATAGGACAAGTTCGTCAAATAAAGAATATATCATGGAAAATGGGTATTTTCTTTCAGAACAAATTGATGAATTTGACTGTCGTCTTAGAGAAATTGTAGGAGATTGTATCGGGGAATATCTCTGGATGAAACTTCACCCGGAAGATAAGAAGGATTTTTGTGAAGTGTTTAAGGAAATTCTTAAATCTTACACCAAATATGAAGTTTTTCTTGTTGATTCCGATGAAGATGGATTTTTTGATGAAGAAAAGAAGGAAAAATTAGAAAATTTTTAAAAAATATGATTGGATTATTAATAGGTTTAGGAGCTGCCTTTGTTGTATCGATTATTGTATTTTCTTTATTCAATTATAGTTTTGAAGAAACATTTAATCCTTTTTATAATTTTGTAGAAGAGGTAAAGTCGGGCGGTGGGGTAATACTAGTTTTACTTTTTGTAACGTTCCCATTTTTTGGTTATGCGATTCATGACAAATGTGTCCGTTTGGAAAAATGTAATGTAGAATGGAAGTTTGATGAGGAAACTGGTAATGTTAAGATCGATGTAACCGGTTCCGAGGTAAAAGATGCAGTTATTAACCTTGAATCTAAACAGAACTAAGTTAAAAATTACTCATAACTTTTAAACATAAACAGCAAAATTAAACAATATGTCTAGTCTATTTGATGCAGTAGCAGTAGTTGATAACAATACGGTAACTGAGAACGGTATGCCGGCTTATAAGAGCACCCTTTCTAAGGTTCTTGACCTTTTTATTGATGGTTTCTCTTATCGTCGTAACCCTAAGGGCGTAGAGAATGCAGTTCGTGAGGCTGCTCTTGAGAATAAGGAGCTTACTCTTCGTTGTCTTTTCTATCTTCGTGATATTCATGAAGGTCAGGGTGAGCGAGCAGTGTTCCGCCATGGTATGCGTACTCTTCTTAGCCTTTATCCTGAGTTCAAGCGTAATCTGATTTTCATTCCTGCTGGTCATGATGCAGATTCTGGTAAGCCTTATGGTCGTTGGGATGACCTTGTTGCCCTTCTTGGCGTGAATAAGCATGTAGATGAGGAAATTTATAGTATTATTCGTGCTCAGCTTGCTATTGATATGGCAATGCTTGAGGATGGAATGATTAACAAGATTTCTCTTCTTGCTAAGTGGCTTCCGTCTGCCAATACTTCTTCTAAGAAGACACGTGAGACAGCTAAGAAGCTTTATCAGAATCTTGGTTTGAAGGATGAGCGTGCTTATCGTAAGGTACTTTCTGCTCTCCGTGCAGCTACTAATGTAGTTGAGATTAAGATTTCTAATAAGGATTATTCCTTTGATTATTCTAAGCTTCCTTCTCGTGCTATTCATAAGTACCGTAAGGCCTTTGAGCGTAATGATAATGCTCGATTCACAGCATATCATGATACTCTGCACAAGGTTCTTGTACACAGTGAGAAGAGTGCAGCTGATATGAAGATTAATACTGCTGGTCTGTATCCTTATGACGTTGTAAAGCCGATTATTCGTGGTAATAACCTCTCTGAGACTGGTAAGCTTCAGCTTGATAATCAGTGGCGTTCTCTTCGTAACTACTTTGAGGGCACTTCCGGTAATCATAGTTGGCTTGCAGTAGTAGATACTTCTGGTTCTATGTTTGATGCATGGGGTTCTGACCGTCAGGTTGCTTCTATTGAGGTTGCCATTTCTCTCGGTTTGTATGTCGCTGAGCGTAATAATGGTATTTTCAAGAATCAGATGATTACATTTAGCAATCGTCCTTCATTCATCACGGTAGATGATAAGTGGTCTCTATATGATAAGGTGAAGCATATCGAGAGGGCTAATTGGGCTATGAATACTGACCTTGAAGCCGTGTTTAATCTCGTTCTTAATGCTGCAGTTAAGGCCGATATTCCTGCAGAAGAGATGCCCGAGGCTATTGTGATTATCTCTGATATGCAGTTTGACCAGTGTACTTATAACCGCGATTGTCTTGGTATGATTCGTGGTAAGTACGAGGCTGCTGGATATAAGTGCCCAAAGCTTGTATTCTGGAATGCATCTGCCCGCGCTAACTGTTCTAAGCCGATTACACGTGATAAGACAGGTACGATTCTTGTCGGCGGTTGTAAGCCTGGTATGTTTGAGCAGGTTCTAGCCGCTAAGTCTCCGGAGTCGTTTATGACTGATATTCTTAACGGTGAGCGTTACTCAGTATTGAATTAAGTTAAGCAAAAAGGTGGAATAAACTTCCACCTTTTTTATTTTTATGATATAATAATTCATATGGCATTAAGTACAGAGTATGTATCTACAAAACCGATAAAAGAAAAACCAGAACATTATATTTCAGGTCCTCAATTCATGTCTGATATTTCAGAGTATTATAAATACGACCAATTGAAATCAGAACTTGATGATAATGATAAGAGTTCTGAAGCTAAACTTATCAGAAGAAATGCTAAGAAGTATTTTGAAAAGTGTGGTTTAGCTATTAGTATGATGATTACCGGCTTAAGTAAGAATCCTAAGTTTTCTGGATATACTTGGAAGGATGAAATGGTTGCAGATGCTCTTGTAAAGTGCACTAAGGCACTTATTGGCAAGAAGTTTGACCCTACTAGAAAATATAATCCTTTCAGTTATTTTAACCGTATTGCCTGGCGTGAATTTTTAAGAAGAATTAATCTTGAAAAACAAAATGTAAAGGTTCGTGCAGAATATGGACAGGAGTTTTTACGTGGTTTCGCTAAAGAAAACACAGATGCACCGATTTATATTAAGCCAGTATTCTCATCATCATTAGGAGAATTTTATAATGCTGAAAATGAAATAGTAATTGAAAATTATGATGAATGATTTTAAAAAGTTTATTGGAAATGCCGATGACAGTGCTCTTACTATAGCATTGTCTAATATTATCTGCGGCGTTATTATTGCATCTGGCTTTTTATTAGCCGCAATACTTGTTGCCGTTTCATTCTTATGGGGATGGATTGGTTTTACTTCAGTAATTGTTACATTTATTATTACTTTGTTGGCTCTTGCTTTTGGTAGAGATGAGTAAAGTAGCTATTTTTTCAGATTTTCACCTTGGAATTAAACAAGATTCAGCAGTTTGGCATGAAATTGCTTTAACTTGGTGTGATTGGTTTGTATCTGAAGTTAAAAAGAATGGCGTAGATACAATTGTTTTTCTAGGGGATTTCTTTCATACTAGAAATAATATTTCTGCTAATACATTACATGTCGCAAGTAAGATACTTGATAAATTAAAGGATTTTAAGGTGCACATGATTCTAGGTAATCATGATTTGTATTATGCAAATGAACCCACTATTTCCCCTGTAAATCTTTTTCAAGATAGAAACAATATTACTGTATATACAAAGCCTGAAATTGTTAATTTTGGTAATAAGCAGGTTTTATTTTGTGGTTGGGGTTATGACCCACTAGAGTTTAAAGCTAATGTACTCTTTACACATGCCGAGATTAGCCTATTCCGATATAATATGGATGTAGGCGCTTGTGAAGATGGGTTTAAAGCATCTAAATTGTTGAGTAATTTTGATATAATTTATTCAGGCCATTTTCATTTACGTCAAGAACGAAGATGGGATAATAAACGTATTATCTATGTAGGTAATACTTTCCCAATGGACCATTCTGATACTTATGAAACTTCTAAAGGTTTTGATATTTTTGATTTTGAGACTAATACTTCAGTATTTGTAGAAAATACAATTAGCCCTCGTTTTTATAAAATTAAATTAAGTGACCTTATCAGCGGAAAATGGTTATATGAAGAGCTTAATAAGTGTATTAAGAATAATGTTTTTAAAATTATTATTGATAGAAACATTACTCTTACTGACACAAATACATTAAGCGGAATTATTAATAGCTTAAATCCATTGGATTTTTCTTTAGAGTGGGAAAATGGAAAAAACTTTAGTCAAGGAATAAATGAGATTGAATTAAAGGTATTTGATATGGAAGATGCTATTAAAAAGTATATTGAATTGCTCGATATACCAAATAAAACAGAAGTAACTGATTATGTTTTAAGTTTATACAAAAAAGCTCAGGATTAACCTGAGCTTTTTAAATTTATTGAATGTTTTCGAGCATTAATTTTTGGCTCTTGGAGTTTTTATGAATTTTATAAGATTCATTAAACTCTTCATTTTCAGCAGCACCCATGCCCATATTGGCAAAAAGTTCTTCTACACTACCACCCTTAGATTCAAATTCTTGAATAAGTTTTTGAATTTTGCCACTAAGAGAATTTAATACTGCTTGCTGTTCAGCTGCATTAGCGTCTTGATATTCCTGACCCTGGAACTTTTGACCCTGGAACTTTTGACCAGCCTGTGCACGAAGTGCTTCAGCATCTTTAGAGTAATTATCTTTACCTAAAGCTGAACCAATATCGCTGAGCTGGTTAGCATACTTATTCAATTTGCGGCTCTTGTTAGCATGTTTTACTGCTCCAACTGCATTAGAAGCACTATTAGCAACACGACCTGCAATATTTTTAGCACCAGTTGCAATATTACTCATCTTTGCTCCAAGCTTTGCCTTTTTACCAGCAAGCCAATCAGTAAATCCTTCTTCAAGAATTTCGCCAGTGCGTTCACAATAAGCATCCTTTAAACACTGCTCAATCAAAACACTTCTTTCATCATATGTTTTATTTGCCATAATATTTTTATTTATCACTGAATAATATATAAATGTAACTCAATAATTAGCTCAGAATACATATACTATATATTATATGAATAAGAAACTTTATATCGTAATCGATGTTCAGAATGATTTTATTAGCGGTGCTTTAGGTTCAGAAAAGGCTCAGGAAGTGACTCCTAAGATTGCCGATTTCCTTTCCAAAGTGAAGAATAAGGAAAATACTGTAGCTATTTGGGCAACCCGAGATACCCATTATGATAAGGATACTAAGCCTCAGACATATATTTGTGGAGACAATGTTATTAAGCATGATATTTCTGAAAGTGCTTGGTATGAAAATACTCTTGAAGGTAAGAAACTGCCGGTTCCTCATTGCATTAAAGATACTTGGGGCTGGCAAATTGATGACCGAGTAGCTCCTTATTTTGGTGATAATGATAAGGTCTTTGATAAGAATACCTTTATGTCTGCTTTCCTTGGTAAGCACATCGGTTATTTCATGAAGGATATTAAGATGGACATGTCTCATGAAATTGACGAGATTGTTTTTATGGGCTTCTGTACAGGTATTTGCGTAGCATCCAACGCAATCTATCTTCGTGGTCTTATGCCTAATATGAAGATTACCGTTCTTGAAGACCTTTGCGCTTGTGTAAATGAAGATACACATAAGGCTGCTCTTACCACGATGGGTTGCTGCCAGATTGATATTGAGAAATCTGAAGAGTTTTTGAAGCGATGAAAAAGAAATTACGATATTTTCATTTACCTACTAAAACAGAAATTCAAAAAAGAATAAAAAAAGAAAGAGAAAGAAAAGCTCTAAGAAAACTATTTGAAAACTTTTGTGATAAAAATTTAAAATAATTTATGTTTTATAATTCTTATGCTAAAAAAGCAAAAGAGCTTTTTGCAAATAAAGTAACAGTCGTTACTTGTCCTGAAGATGTTGAGCTTGCGTCTTATAATTTAGTGTTTGCCATCCCTGTATTTTTAGCAGGGGGCATCACTAATTGTGAGGAATGGCAAAAAATTGTTATCAATTATTTCAAGGAAAATTGGAAACATGAACGAGGTATTATTTTTCTTAATCCTCGTAGAGATTCTTTTGATGTAACTAATCCTAACGCTACTAGAGAGCAGATTGAATGGGAATTCAAATATTTGAATACTCCTTGTGTTCTTTTCTCTATGTATTTTTCTAATTCA
>JAEIGA010009075.1_pt1 | contig 15044 bp, 7 predicted proteins | sample 9270691 | NCBI WGS metagenome assembly JAEIGA01 (sample SAMN17057246, study PRJNA624740) | gut metagenome | biome: biome; isolation source: fecal sample | host: Bos grunniens | place: China: Xizang | collected 2019
CCCCCACTTTTGTCGGCGGAAATTATCTGCCAAGGCGGCTTCTTGCCTTGGATTTGCAGTAACTTCCCGCGTCAACCCATACACGCGTTTTTACACAGCCTACTTATAATATCACACTCGTCAACCCCGTGTCAACTATTTAAACGCATTTTTTTAAAATTTTTTTTAAGGAATTTTTGGACGAGCTTTTTTCGTTTATTTTCCTCTTTTTGCGCCGCGATTTTTAGGGCGGAAGAATTATTCCCACTCCCCTCTATTTTTATACCCATTGACACGCACGCACACGCAATATTATATTGTATACGTGCACGCGCGCGTTGTCAAGCGTTTTGCGGTGCTTTTTCGCCGTTTTTTGCGTAATTTTACGCGCAATCGCGCATACTCGTTATATCCAAGCAAAACGGAGGAATTTTCATGAAAAGACGGTGCATTGACGCAAACACGGCGGTATCGGAAGTGGCTTACGCCTTTTCCGAGCTTGCCGTCATATACCCTATCACCCCCGCCTCGCCCATGGCGGAGCTTGCGGACGAGCTTTCCGCCAAACAAACGCCAAACCTCTTTGACAGCGTAACGAAAGTAGTGCAAATGCAATCGGAAGCAGGCGCGGCAGGCGCGTTACACGGCGCGGTAACCTGCGGATGCTTAACCTCGACCTTCACTTGCAGTCAAGGCCTACTTTTAATGTTGCCGAATATGTACAAGCTTGCAGGTGAGCTTTTGCCCTGCGTTTTCCACGTGAGCGCGCGTTCCGTTGCCACCCACGCCTTGAATATTTTTTGCGACCACAGCGACGTGATGGCATGCCGCCAAACAGGCTTTATTTTTCTTGCCTCGTCCTCGGTGCAGGAAAGCGCGGATTTTGCACTCATCGCGCACCTGGGTGCCTTAAAAACCCAAATTCCCGTGTTACATTTCTTTGACGGCTTCCGCACTTCGCACGAATATTGTACGGTGGAAACGCCCGATTATGACGAGATGAAAAGCCTACTCGACGAGGAAGATATTGCTCGGTTTAGAGAGCGCGCACTCTCCCCCGACAAGCCCATACAGCGCGGTACGGCGCAGAACGGCGACGTCTTTTTCCAAAACCGCGAAGCGTGCAGTCCGTACTACCTCGCCGCCCCCGAAATTATACAAACGACGATGGATAAGGTGACGCAAATCACGGGCAGAAAATATCGTCTTTTCGATTATTGCGGCGCGCCCGACGCGGAACGGGTAATCGTGATGATGGGCAGCGGCGCAACCGTCGCGGAAGAAACGGTGCTTGCCATGCAAGCCGAGGGAGAAAAAGTAGGCGTCGTAAAAGTCCGCCTTTACCGCCCGTTTTACACGGAAGCATTTTTACAAGCTCTGCCCTCTACCTGCCGCAAAATCACCGTTTTAGACCGCACGAAAGAGGCGGTCGCGCAAGGCGAGCCGTTATACCTCGACGTATGTGCGGCTTTGCAAGCAAAAACGGGGCAAAAAATACAATTACAAGGGGGCAGGTACGGATTGGGCGGCAAAGAATTTACGCCGACGATGTGCCGCGCCGTCTTTGAAAATATGCAATTCGACCACCCCAAAGACCATTTTACCGTGGGAATTTTGGACGATATTACGCACAATTCCTTGGATATTTCAATCCCCTATTTCCCACAAAAAAAGGCGCGAACGGAGTGCGTATTTTATGGGCTTGGCTCGGACGGAACGGTGGGTGCAAACAAAAATTCCATCAAACTCCTCGGGGAGCAAGACGGCTTGTTTGCACAAGGATATTTTTATTACGACAGCCGAAAATCGGGCGGCGTTACCGTTTCCCATTTGCGCTTTGGTCGTGAGCCTATCCACTCCCCCTATCTCATTGAAAATCCTGACTTTGTCGCTTGCCACGACAAGTCCTATCTCGTCCGCTACGATATGCTTTCGAACATTAAAAAGGGCGGCGTGTTTTTACTAAATTGCCCGTGGAAAACGGACTTGGAATTTGAAGAAAATTTACCTGCCCACGTCAAGAGGATAATCGCGGAAAAACAGCTGAAATTTTACGTGATAGACGGCACGGGAATCGCCGAAGAAGTGGGCTTACGCGGGCGGTCAAGCACGGTGATGCAAGCGGCGTTTTTTTGCCTCCACACGCACGTATTGCCATATGCACAAGCCATTTCCGCCCTCAAAAATCAACTGCAAAAAACCTTTAAAAATAAGGGCGAGGATACGATAAACCGCAATTTCGCCGCCTTGGATAAAGCGGAAAACGCCTTGCGTAAAATCGACTATCCAAGCGCGTGGAAAACCGCCGAAAAAGGCTTGCATTTACCCGCGCGCTCGGACGATAAATATTTCCGCGATTTTATGCTGCCAATCCTCTCTTTAAAGGGAAATGACCTACCCATGTCCGCGTTCAATGCCGACGGAAGCGTTCCCACCGGCACGATTAAACACGAAAAACACGGCGCGCCGAGCCACATTCCTAAATGGATTGAAAGCAACTGTATTCAATGCAATCAATGCGCGTTCGTATGCCCGCACGCCACCATTCGCGCCTTCCTTTTCGACGAAAACGCCCCTTTCCCCAACGGCTTTACCACCCTCTCCGTTTTCGGTTTGCAAGGCAAGAAATTCCGTATCCAAGTTTCCCCTTACGATTGTATGGGTTGCGGCTTGTGCGCAGATATTTGCCCCGCCAAGGAAAAGGCACTTGTAATGTCGCCCGCCCACGAGCTTTTAGAGCGGGAAAGCGCGCATTGGGATTTCGCCATTTCCGCCCCTACGGCGGAGCAGTCCGTATTCAAAAAAGAGACGGTGAAGGGCAGTCAACTTCGCACCCCGCTTTTTGAGTTCCCCTATGCGTGCGCGGGGTGCGGTGAGACGGCGTATATCAAGGTTTTGACGCAGCTGTTCGGCGAAAAAATGCTAATTGCCAATGCGACGGGGTGCTCGTCCATTTACGGCGGAAGCGCGCCCTCTTGCCCCTATACCGTAAACAAGGACGGGAAAGGCCCTGCGTGGGCAAATTCACTGTTTGAGGACAACGCGGAATTTGGCTTAGGCATGCGCTTGGCGTGCGACATACGCGCACAGGACGGGCAATCCGTTTGGATTATCGGCGGGGACGGTTGGGCGTACGATATCGGCTACGGCGGGCTCGACCACGTCCTTGCGTCGGGCGAAAACGTGAATATTCTCGTGCTCGACAGCGAAGTGTATTCTAACACGGGTGGCCAAATGAGCAAAGCCACACCCAAGGGCGCGACGGCACGTTTTGCACGAGGTGGGAAGCGAACCGCCAAGAAAAATTTGGGCTTAATGGCGATGACCTATAAAAACGTTTACGTTGCGCAAGTGTGCATGGGCGCAAATTTACAGCAATTTTTAAATGCGCTAACCCAAGCGGAAGCCTACGACGGCCCTTCGCTCATTATCGCCTACGCGCCTTGTATCGCGCACGGCTATTCCATGACGGAAACCTTGCGAAGAGAACGGCTCGCCGTCGATTGCGGATATTGGCATTTATACCGCTTCAATCCCATTTTGCGCACGGAAAATAAGCCTTGCTTTGTCTTGGACAGCAAAGCGCCCACCGCCGATTTTAGAGAGTTTTTAGTGGGCGAAAACCGCTTCCGTTCCCTTTTAAACGCACAACCCGAACGGGCGGAAATGCTGTTTGAGGAATTGAAAACGGAAAGTCAAGAAAATTACGCGCTCTATAAAAAGCTTGCCGACGGGATTTTATAAAAAACAGACGGAATGCACGTTGCATTCCGTCTGTTTCACAAATAAAGTTATTTGCCGTTTTTCGACCTTCTTCGCGTTTTTAATAAGCTTGTCGCCGCACCGCTTTCGCTTATTCGATTTCCAAATAACGGAGCAAATCGGCAAAGCCACCCTGCGGATAAGCGCTTAAATCCGCGCCCTTTTTGTTGATTAAGCAATCGGTGAGAAGAAAGACCTTCATACCCAATTTTTCCGCCGCAACGTCCTCTATCGCGTCGTTGCCCACCATAAGGCAGTCCTTGGCATCTACGCCAAGTTTTTCAAGTACTTCTTGGTAGTAGGCGGGATTGGGTTTGCTAAAATGTGCGTTTTCGTAGGTCGTATAGAGTTCAAACTCATCGGGCGTCAACCCTGCCCAACGGATACGACTTTCGGTGGCAAACGAGGGGAATAAGGGGTTGGTAGCAAGCGCCACACGCATACCTTTTTCCTTGATTTTACGGACAGTAACGGCGGCGTCGGGGTTGAAACCACACGCCTTTTGCACGTCTTGGAATTCCGCGTGATAATAGGCGTCGAATTGCGGCTCGTACTTGCGCACTTCCTTTCCGTACACCTTTTCAAAATACGACCAAAACACCTCTTCGTTGGTGTTTGCGCCGTCATTTTTCACCATCGCTTCCGTACCCGCCCAAATATTAGCAACGAGCGTTTTGGGCTCAAAGCCGTAGGGCGCAACCTTTTTGGCAAGTCCGCCGAAATACGCCTTCGCAAACGTCTCTTGCTCCATCGGCAAAAGCGTACCGTCTAAATCGAATAAAACCATCTCAAACTGCATAATTTTTTACCATTATCGGCACAGAAACGTATTTCAACGCGTACCTGCCCCTTCCTTTTGTGTTTTTTACAGAAAAGCCCCTGCTATCGCAAGGGCATTTTTCTTTGCTTATTTTTCGTAGCTCGCCAAAACTTTTCTTAAAAGCTCGGGATTATCCGTCATAATACAATCACAGCCAAGCTCGATAAGATGGCGCATTTCCGCTTCATCGTTAATCGTCCAATACTGCACTGCGATATTTCTTTGATGCGCGCGGTTGATAATCGTCTTTTGGTCGAGGTAAAGCTGAATACCCAAATCGTACGAGGTGGGAATTTGCAAGCACGCAAAGTCGCTTTGGTTGAAGAGATTTACGCCGAGGAACTGCGTAAGGATAAATTCCGCCGCCGTGCCCGTGGGTGCACCGCGCATTAAATCGGGATACTTGGTTTTAAGCTCCGTTTCAATTTCGTCGTGGAAAGTACCGACTACGATATTGTCAAGGTATTCTGGATATCTTTGCAAGGTATCCCACAATTTTTCGCAAGCCTTTCTACCCAAGTCGCCGCTGTTTTTAATTTCAACAATGAAAAGCAAGTCGGGATTGCTTTGATAAAATTCTTCAAAGAGCTTTTCTACCGTGGCAATTTGCAAGCCCGCAGCCACCACTTCGTCGTGCGTATAGTTGCGGTAAGGATATACGTCTTGCCCGTTTTCATCCTTGGTTTTGAAATTGTAACCAAAGTTGTATTTTTCAAGCTGCGAAAGCGTCAATTCGGAAATACGATATTCCGTATCCCCTTGCTCTTTTACGTCACAAGTTCTGTCAATTTTGGAATCGTGGTTGTAAACAAGTTTCTCATCTTTCGTAAGCCACAAGTCGCTTTCGATAATGTCCACGTCGTATTCGGTTACCGCCTTGCGGAACGCCATCATCGTGTTTTCGGGGTTGTTTTCACCGCCGCCACGATGCGCCGCAATCATAGGCAATTCGCCGCTTTTTACGATAAATGGATTGTTTGCCACGTTCTTTTTAGGCGGAATCAAGTTGATGGTCAACATAAAAATTGCCACGATAAGCAACAAACCGCTGACGATAGTCCAACCTAAATGCTTTTTAAGAAATTTCTTCGTCGATTCCTTCATGCAATATACTCCTTGTCCCGCGATTTTACTTATCGCGCGCATATCTTGATATATTATAGCACATCCTAAGCATTTTATCAAGACATTTTTGCTAAAAATGGAAATTTCTATGCATACAGTCTTGTCACTCCTCGCACGTAAGGAGCGTAGCGACGGAATAGCGTAAGCTCCCACCCTCGAATCACTTCTCATTTGCATAAATACAACAGAAAAACGGAATGCCTTTAAGCATCCCGTTTTTCTTGGCTGGGGATAAGTGATTCGCGCTTTTAGCAGCGCGCCCCGCTGGACAATTATTAATTGTCCATTTTGCCTAACAAACCATTCTATCCCCCAACTCCATAAGGCAAAACGCTCACTCCCGTTCGCGGCTCCCACCCTCGAACCACTTCTCATTTGCATAAATACAACAGAAAAACGGGATGCCTTTAAGCATCCCGTTTTTCTTGGCTGGGGATAAGTGATACGAACACCCGAATGACGGAGTCAGAGTCCGTTGCCTTACCGCTTGGCGAATCCCCAATATGCAAAACTTTCGTTCCTTTTACGTGCGTTATTTTATCAAACTTTTGTATATTTGGCAAGCGTTTTTATACACTTTTATAAACTTTTTTCATTTTTCGCTAAAAAAAGGCTTACCTCCCCCTTTTTCCCCTCACGCCATACTTTATAATATTTTCACTAAACAAAAAAGGTGAAATTATGTACTTATCCGATTACGTTAACAAACCCCTTCTCGTCGGCAAGGAGCAACGGGGCGTTTGCCTCGGTGTCGGCTTTTCCCTCAAAAGCCAAGCATTAAAGTGCCTACTTTGCGCGCCCGCGCCCCAACAAGCTCCTACCTTTGCCGTGAGCATTTCCGCAGTGAAATGCGTAACGGAACACGTCGCTTTGCACCGCCTACGCACCGTCCTTCCTACGGGTTGCGCACGCTTGACGCTTGGCATGCCTATCTATGCCTACGACGGCGGCTATCTTGGCAAAATTATAGACGCAGAACTTGAAAACAACGCCCTTTTGCGCTTATTTAGCGATAAAAACGAGTATTTCCCATCCACCGCCATCTTTGCGTGCAACGACGCGCTAATTTTGCGTAAAAATCTACCCTATCCGCTCGGTCAACGCATACCTGCCCCCGTCATTTGTCAAATAAACGACAAAACGGACGGGCTTGTCACCCGTCCCTTACTCCGCACGGCAATCGCCAAAGGCGCGCTCATTAAGCTCACTCTCTCTTTGCCCCCTTTCCGTATTGTCGATTCACTCAAACGCCCACCGAATATTTAGCGCACAGCTTCATCAACGCAGAAAAAGCGTTGTTTACCGCCTTCAAATCGGCAACGCTCCAACGCGGCTTTTGCAAATACACGCCAAAGCTTTTGCCTATGTCCTCTGCCTGTAATTTTTCACCGACGGACAGCGGTTTTTCCCGCAAAGCCGCCAACAACCGCCGCGCGTACCCCAAGTCGATTTGTTCGGTTGCGGGCATTCCGTCCTCGCTGTAATTCCCGCTCAAAACAGTATTTAATCGCGCTTGCACGTAGGTATTTTCCCTATCGGGTAAACAATATTGCAGCCGACGCAACTCCTCGCGCCGCTCCGCTCTCCGCGCCCATTTTTTCTCGCGCGCGGTTAATCCGCAGACCGCCAAAAGATAGCCGACACCGCCGCATACGATAAGTGCTGCCAACGCATATGCACAGTACCGAAGACGGATAGGAAACGAGAGCGAAAACAGCGCAAAGCCCCCGCCTATCGTCGCGGAAAATGCCAAATACACCCCCGACCTGCCCGTTTTGGCCGTCGCAATCGCCGCTACGCACAACAAAATCAACGCGCTTGCACACGCAATAGTCAAGGCTTTGTTTTGCACTATCCACTCCCTTACAATCCCCAAATACTCCATAAAAAATCCCCCTTCTTCGCGCTTTGGTTATGCCCGAAAAAGAGGGGATTATTTTGTCAAAATTTACGAAAATTTCGCTTGTTCTGTCATTTAATCCATATCCACTTGATAGCCTTGACGGATATTCACGATAACGCAGTGTACCTTCTCTACGTCCATTTTCAAAATCTTCGCCGTCGCCAAACGATACAAATCGAGCTGCGGCTTATAATGCGCGCGCAAGTATGCCGCGTTACGCGTCGAATACTTATAATCGACAATCCGCACGTCGTCTGAGGAAACTGCCATCAAGTCGATTGCGCCTTGAAAAATCATTTCCTCGCCCTCGCCCGCGGCAAGCTTGCTCTTATCAAAATCCGAGCGCTTCGCATACGTATCGAGCACGGGCAAGGACACCAAAAATTGCCGTTCCTTATAAATCCGTGCGCCGTACACCTCTTGAAATATAGGGTTAGACAAGATTTCCAACAATTTGGAGACGGACAACAGCTCGTATCCGTCTACGCCCTTTGCAAGCTCCTCTTGAACGGCATTTTCCACGTTCAATGCGGACATGGGTGCCCCATTTTCATCAAACAGTAAGGAAAAATCGAAGTTTTCCAAGAAGGCATGATAGGCAATACCAAGCTCTTTATCACTCGCGGAAAGCCGCGTTTTGTTATCATCAACGTCCGCAACGTATTCCTCGTCGAACAGGTCGTTTTTCACGGCAACTGCGCCAAATTCCGCACTTGGCAACTCGTCCACTACTGTGTCTTCAACTAACTGCGTAGCCGAGCTCTTGACGGGCAAATTCTCATACCCCTCGTGCGCGTACTGCCAACGGAATGCACCCATGATTTCCTGCGCCAATTCCTCGTCGGGGTGGAAGACGATAGGTTGCCGTTCTTGAATTTTAGGATCGCCTACACCGTCGCCCTGCGCAAGATACTCTTCCCAAACGGAAAAATCGGTAAATTCCGCAAAGGACTTGGCGTACTGCACGTCGGCAATCGGCAACTTTTCCTCAAAGACCATGTGCAAGGTGTGCTTTGCGCGCGTCATCGCCACGTAATACAAATTCAACTCGTCCTTGATAGAATTTTCCGTCTGCTTAACGATACATAACCGACGGAGCACCGTTTGGCTCTTGCTCATTTTCTTTTCGTCAAACGCGCGAGGCGCAAGCCCATACTGCGGCTCCGCAATCACCTCGTCGTGGTCCGCCGCGTGGAAATGCGCGCTCAAATTATCCAAGATAACGACGGGATATTCAAGCCCTTTAGACGAGTGCATGGTAAGCACCTTCACCGCGTTTTCGCCGCCGCTCTCGCTGTACAAAATCTCATAATCTAAATCGCGAAGCCTATCCAAAAAAGCGTGGACGGACAACGGCTCGGGCAAGGTCGCCTCTTCCAAAAAGCGCTGCACCCTACGCAAGCACGCAGGCCCGTTTTCGTGCGCCAAAATCCGCGCTTCCATGCCCGTTTCAGACAAGATTTTTAAAAGCAATTCCCCTGCGTCCGCCACACGCGAAAGGGTGCGGATATTTTCATAATAGGCAAAAAATGCCCGCAACTTTTCGGCAATTTCGTCCGTCTTTTCCTTTGCGTAACGCTTACAAACCTTGCGGAAAGCGTCGTGGCGCATATCGTAATAGGCAAGCCGAATTTCCGACAATTCATCGGCATTCATGCCACCCATGGTCGAGAGTAATGCACTCGCGAGGGGTACGTCTTGCTCCGCATTGTCGATGAGCAAGAGAATGTCGATAAGCGTTTTGATTTCCGCAAACTCGCAAATATTCACCGACGAGGCCGTCGTTACGGGCAAGCCCGCCGCCGCCAACGCCGCCACCGTCTCGCCGATTCGCCCTTGCTTATTGCGCGAAAGCACGGCGATGTCCTTGTATTCCACCCTACGATATTCCCCAAGCTCCACGTCGAAGAAATCGGAGTGAATTTCCTCCTCGATAATGCGGCGAATCACCCGCGCGATACGGCTTTCCTCGCTCTCTTCCGTGTGCGCGTTATCACGCACGGAATACACGCCGAGCGTTCTTTCCTCCTCCTCCGTTTTCGCCTTACCGACAAAATGCGCGCGCACCTTGCCGCTGTCTTTGGGGTATTTTTTGTTCCCCCAATTCATTTGCTCTTTTTCGTAATCAATGCCGCACGATTTTTCCGTCATCGCAAGCTTAAATTGCGCGTTGACAGCGTCAAGGACTGCGGGCGCGCTACGGAAATTCATGGACATCTTCAAAGGGTGACCGCCATTTTTAAACTGCTTTTCCTTGTCGCTAAACAGTTGCGAATTACTGCCGCGGAAGCCGTAAATGGCCTGCTTCATATCCCCAACGAGGAAAATTTCGCCGCCGCTAACCAAGGACATAATTTCGTCCTGTACGGAGTTGACGTCTTGATATTCGTCCACGAACACAAAGCGGTATTTTCCGTGCATTTCCGCGCGCACGTCCTCTCTTCTTAAAAGCGCCAACGCCTTATGCTCCAAATCGTTGTAATCGAGCACGCCCCGTTCCGCCTTTAACCGCGCGTATTTTTCGTCAAATTTTAAGAAATATTTTGCAAGCGCCGCCGCCGTTTTGCCCGATTGCAGGAAACGAGCCAATTCCGTTTGCCTATCCGCACGTTTGCCAAACTCGCTGTCGAACGCGTCGATAATTCTATCCTTCAAAAAGCCTAAAAGCTCGGCTTTTTCCGCTTGCTGTACCGTCTTTCTGCCGCCGCGGTTGCTACCCATAAATTTCGGTTTCCCCACCGCAAGCATAGCAAAATAATCGGGCGCGTCGCACAAATCCTTCAACCAAAAGCTCAACTCGTCACAAAGCGTGAATTGATTGGGACAGTCCACCACATCCACCAACTCGCCCTTCACCTTCTTGGTCTTTTTCGTCCTCTTGTTTTCTTCCGCGTAGAACGCCAAAAGCTCGTCGATTTTTTCGCGATAATACAGGAATTTTTCACGAATACGCACGTGCAAATCGGCGCAAACCGCGTCAAAAATTCCCTCGTCATAGGCACACGATTTTTGCAAATACTCCAAATAGTCCGCGCGGCTACGCAAGGGATCGTACCCCTCTAAAAAGATTTCGCGCAGTGCTCTGTCGCTCTTTTTGCGCCAATACACGGAAAGCAGGTGGAAAAATTCCTCGTCGTGCGTTTCGTACCCCTCTTCCAACAGCTCGTCCAACGCCTCGTTTTTCAACGCCTTGCCGTCCGCATCGTCGCCGCCGATCACGCGGAAAGCATTGTCCACGCCCGCCAAATAGAAATGAGAGCGAATTAACCGCGCGCAAAAGGAATGGATTGTGGAAATATCCGCGCCGCTCACCTTGGGCAGCTCTGCACGCAAGCGGTCGCGTTGCTCCGCGTCGGTATCTTCGGCATTGATTTTTTCAATCAGCTTTTTACTAAGCTTTTCCTTCATTTGCGCCGCCGCCTTTTTGGTAAAGGTTACGGCAAGAATTTCGTCTACGCCCACACCGCCAAGCACGAGTTGAATAATGCGTTCAATCATCACCGTCGTCTTGCCGCTGCCTGCCGAAGCGGAAACAATCACCTTGCCACGCGCGTCAATCGCGGCGCGCTGTTCGTCGGTGAACGGGTCCTTTTTCCTTTCGTCCAACATCTTTTTCTCTTCCGTCATACCTTACTCCTCCTCGCCCTCGCGCACTCTCTTCACAACCTTCGCAATCGCTTTGGGGTCGACCGTTTCTTCCTTTCTAACCGTCGGCACGTCCTTCCTAAATCCGCACATACCGCCGTATTTACAATAGTCGCAGTTCCCCGAATAGGGGGTGGGTGCGATAAACCCATCCTTCAATTCCGCTACGCCTTGCCTTGCCACAAGCACGGCATAATCCAAGAAATCGCGGAAGGTCTCCGCGTCCATCACGCGCTTGGTCGTGGCCGCATTTTTCAACGCCGCAGGGAAGTATTCGCTCTTTTTATCCTCGGTGAGATTGACATCGCCCGAAAGCAACGCGTCCGCGTCGCCGTTCAAAAAGCCCTTCATTCTAAACCGCCCCTCAATGTCCTCTACGTACTCGACGGAAGCGGGGAAATAGAATACGCCCGCGGGCTCGCGTTCCCCCTTCAACTCGGACATGTATAACTGCATTTGGATTTTTTGCCCCGTGTAGTAGGCGTTTGCCGAATCGTCAATCTTGCCCGTTTTATAGTCAATGACGCGCACGTAGGTGTCCGTACCGTCCACGCGGTCTACCTTTCCACGGAAAATATCCGACTGCACGTCGCTTTCCATCTTCTCAATGACGAATTTGGAATTTTTCACCTGCCGATACGCCGCCGCCACGACGTCCACCCCTTCTTTGAGGAGCTTTTCGGTGAAATATTCTCCCGACTTCGTCTCTTGCTGTGTCGCGTACACCGATTTTTGCAGTAATTCTCTACCGAGCTGCTCCGCAAACGCGCGCATCGCGTCCTCGTCGGGCATTTCCGCTATCTTTTCCGTGGATTTTTGCAGTAAATCGTGGATAAAGTTTCCCGTATCCACCGCCATAACCGCCGTTTCCTCACGCTCTTGCAAGCCCAAACCCCGATCCGCAAAGTGACGGAAGGGACAGCCGAAGTATTCTTCAAGCGCCGTGGGCGAGATTTTTCCGTCCTTGAAAAACAGATCTTCACCGCGTTCAACGCATACCTGCCCCCTATCTTCCTGCAAATAATCCTTCCCTTCCTGCACCCCAAGCTTATCCAAAGCGGTGTACAAAGAAGCGTATTTCCTGCGCGTAGAAATCTTCCCTGCGCGATAGTCCTCGTACTCGATTAAAAGCTGTCTAACCGCAGGCGCAGGCGAGGCGCAACGATAGATAAAATCCCCGTCCCCAACCTTATTGTTGCGCGGCAGCTTTCGTCCGTCCATACCGATAAAGAGGGAATCGACGTCACGGAAAATCTCACTCACCGCAGGCTCGCTCCCATCCGCCGCCAAGGGATAGGAAAGAAAGAGCTTGTCCGTGAATGCGCAAAGATTTAAGCACACGCTCTCCCGTCCGCGCAAATTGACTTCCGCCACCGTCGGCTCCAACGTAGCCTGCACCTCTTCAAGGCGCGCGATTTCCTTGTCCGAAATAATGGCGGTGTCCGCACCGCTCGCGGGGACGGCGTCCGTCATGCCCATCGCAAACGTAACGCGCGTCTTTTCGATACGGCTTTCGGAAACCGAGCCGATAAACACCGCGTCCGATTTTAAGGGGATAAGGGAAATTTCCGTCGCGTCCAAACCGTCGGACAAAATCGCCTCGAATTCGGCAACCGTCAGCTCCTTATTTGCCGTAAGCATTTCCGCCTCGGCAAGCAAACCGTCAAGCGCGCGCATAATTTGCGCCAAATACCCTTTTTGCGAAATATCGTCAAGCGCCAAAGAGAGCTTTTCAAGTCCCTTTTCCGCGTCGAAATCGACAAGAATTTCCCGCACTGCCGCGCAGTAATCGCGACCATGCCCCCTTGCTTTGATGTTTTTCGTCGCCAAAAGCAATCTTTCGCGGCACTTTTCCAAAGCGCGCAAATTATACCCTTTTACAAGCTCGCCATCCTTGATCGCGCGCTTCGCACCGCCGCGGTAGTTGGCAAATTTTAAGAGGTAATTGCGATATTCGTCACTCTCGCCAAAGAAGAAATTTTGCGTTAAGGACTGCACGGAAAGCGGGGAATACCGCTCGCGCACGACACGGAAACAATCGAGTAAAAACTGCGCCAACGGGTGGCGTTTGAGCGACTTTTTCTCGTCGATAAAATAGGGAATATTATATTCCGACAACACCTTTTTCAAGGACAGGGCATACTCCTCTACGCTCGGCACAAGCACGGCAAAATCCCGATAGCGCGCGGACGGGTTTTCCGTCATTTCCCTACGGATTTTCGCGGCGACAAACTCCGCCTCTTCCGTCTTATTGCGCGCCTCGTAGAGGGCAATTTTATCCGTTTTTTGCTTGGCTTTCGCACGGATAGGATTAAATAAACCCTTGCGTAAAGCCTCCGCCTCACCGTCTAACTGCACGCCGAGGTTACGCACGTCGAGTTTCCCAAACCCCTCGCACGCCCTCTTAAACGCTTTCGTCGCGCCGTTCGCGTACAAGCTTTCCTCGCCTGCGCAAAAAACACCGATCACGTTGTCCGCCGTTTCCAATGCCGCGCGGATAATCTCGCGCGCTTGCGCCGTAAAGGAATTATAGCAAAGGAAAAAGACGTTATGCCCGCGCAAGCTCCCCTCTTTACGAATACGCTCGGGAAGCAAGGTGAGGTATTTACTCTCGTCCAAAAATCCGTTTTCGTTCAAGAAAGCGGTATAACCCTCGTAAATCAAAGTCAAATCGGACACCTTACGCTTTAAATTATCCTCGGGCAAGAGGGCAAGACTGCCCCGTAAAATCTCGGGCGTAACCTTGGACGCCGCCATTTGCGCCAACGTCTCGTAAATGCAAAGCGCGTTGTTGCTCACCCCCGACAGCGTGGTAAAGCATTGCAAAGCGCCCTCTCTTTGCAGGCGCGTCATCACCTCGCCCACCGCCATAACCGAACCTTGCTTGCTTATCGCCTTCTCGTCCGTCCGCAAAAAGCGCGCAAAGGTGGAAACGGACGTATCAAACGTACCGCCCATCCGTCTAAGCAACGCGCGTTCCGCAATCAAAGTAAGTCTGTCTTCGCAGAAAATAATATTTTTCCCGCCCGAGCGTTCGTACGCCTCGGCATACTCCGCCATTACGTCCATACACTCCGAAAGTGTATAAGCCTTAATCAACGCCTTCAACGAATTTTTCCTCCGTTTTTCTTATTTTCCTCTTCATTATACCACATCAAAGGGCAAATTTTAGCTATTTTTCACAATAATTTTCAAGAAATCGATATTTTGTTTTTACAAATTGAAAATTATGTGCTATAATGGTAGGGTACGATTTAAAAAATTCTCACGGAGAACGATATATGAAAGCAAAGAAACTCCTTCCCATTCTCGCCTTGGCGCTCGCTGCAACCACGTTTGCGGCTTGCGGCGATAAGTCCGTGACCTTCGGTCATTATTGGTTCCTCGACCCTTCCGCTAAGGAAAAAGGCTTTTATGAATGTGCGGAATACGCCGTAACGTCCGAGCCCTTTGAAAACAGCTATGCAAATTACAAGGTGGAATACAGCGGCACGTTTACCACCACCCTTGAATACAACCAAACGGAAGGCTACTACACCTTTGCCACCAAGTTGGACGTAAAAACGACTTACACCCTCGGTGAAGAAACGAAGGTGCTTGACGATAGCGCGGAAAGCTATGTAAAATTCGACGCGAAAGAAAATGCCCTTCGCCCCATCGAATCAAGCAAGAAAATGCTTTGCCACACCCCTCTTAGCGGGAAGTTCGACACGGTTGAAAAATGCTACGCGACCGTCGATTACGAATACACCACCAAATACGATACGGACAAGGGCAACTTTGTTGAGGGCGTTTGCACGGTAACCAACA
>JAEIGA010009076.1_pt1 | contig 15044 bp, 16 predicted proteins | sample 9270691 | NCBI WGS metagenome assembly JAEIGA01 (sample SAMN17057246, study PRJNA624740) | gut metagenome | biome: biome; isolation source: fecal sample | host: Bos grunniens | place: China: Xizang | collected 2019
AAGCAGTAGGTGACGTTGGTGGAGACACCACAGGGAAAAAGAAAAGTTGAAAGGAGGTAAGAAAAATGGCAGGACTTAACGTAGGTTCATTCTCTGGCGCAGTGGTTGGGGTGACCGTAGCAATTTTGGTAATAGTGGTCGTCGCTATACCTATTATCAGTGCAAACCTCCTCCCCACAGAGGGAGAGGATGTTTTCGCCAATGCGGATACCATCAACAACCTGATGACCATTATCCCGATTTTCCTGATCATCGCAGTTCTCATTGCGGTCATCGGTCTCTTTGTCAAATCTAAGGCATGAGTTCCGTTCAGGGATAGGAAACGCTTGCAGTCGAACAACAACACTGGGGTTGTGGGTGGCGGTCACCCATCGTTGTACAATTGACCGCCACCACATAAAACACAAGTGCGGTGTTGAAATGAATGTGAAAAAAGGAGGAATGTTCGGAGCGTGCATCATCTCCGTTGTCCTATTTGTGGCGATAGTGGGAACTGTCGCTCTCGATGTCCAGCAGGAGACCGAGACGGTGACCAAGTACAAGTATATCACCGACACGACTGGACTGTTCGATTATGACAAGTCTCCGCAGTACATTGATTATGATCTTGTGAAGAACTACACAGGATACTACACTCAGGACTCCCAACCCTATTGGGGAGGAGTCGATTATGAAACAGAGGAAACAGTCAACAGATACGTCCTCAATCTCACTCCAATCTCTACGATAGATGAGGACAAAGACCTTTCCAGTGCTACATTGACCGATGTCAACCCACCAGACCCTGACGAGTTGTTTAGGGTCACAATCATCGAGAACGGAGAATCCGCAATGGAGAACAAGCCTCACATGGTCTCATTCGCTGACATCCTCGATTATTATGGAATATCAGGCTACACAACGATGACGATTACAACAGAGTCGGGAATGGCATTGGCTCAGCAGTCCGACCTCACACACATCGTCACATCGCCACTCATCGGACAGACAGGGTACTACGTCCAGTATTCCGATGACCTCAATGCGAATCCCACATGGACTTTCCTCGGAGAGACCTACCAGACCAAGCAGTTGTACAGATCGTGCGAAATCAACATGACAGTGGGATTGGCAACACTCTATGCCAATGCAGACCTCACAGGCGCATCTCTGTCCATCGAGACAGGTAACCTGTGCGTGATCTATCACGGAACGGCAGGGGATTTCGGTTCTACAATCCATCTGAACGGCAAGGAACTGCCACCTAACGAATATCTGGACATCAAACAGGGAGTGCAGGTTCTATGAATGGAAGAAAGATACTCGGAATCCTGACCTTGACCGCTCTGGTCATCGGACTATGCTTTACGATAACGGATTCAGGAGAATCGACAGAGGGCGCATCTGGTTCGCAGTCCAACCCACTGTCAAGTTATTCCGCATCCGCAGGGCAGTTCTTCAATGCTGATTCACCTATCTATGTTAGCGTAGGCGGTACTGTCAGTATAACCGCTGGGGAATACGGGGGAGTACCCTACATCGTGACCAATGTGACTAGCAGTTACAATCTTACAGTCAGTTCCAACAATCTGACAGGCACAATCAGTAAAGCAGGAACAATAACTGTCACAATAAGGGGAGTGGGAATAGGAGATGTCACAGGCACGATCTATGCAGTCCAACCCAGCACTAGTTACACTTACACCCTATCATTCAATGCCAACGGTGGTTCAGGAGCACCATCATATCAGTCAGAGACATCAACGGCATCGACTTACACATTCACGATTCCGAACACCACACCGACACGCACAGGTTACACATTTGTTGGATGGGGTGTCTCATCAGGCACAACAACGGTTTACAAGCACGCAGGGGAAACAGTAACCTTGGTATCCTCAGACCCGAATCTCACTCTATTCGCACTGTGGAGGACATTCGTTTACAATCTCTACTATGATGCCAACGGTGGTTCAGGAGCACCATCATACCAGACATCAGGGAACCAAGCAATAGGCGGTACTTACACATTCACCGTTTCCAACACCCAACCGACCTATTCAGGTAAGACATTCCTCGGATGGTCTGAATCCTCATCCGCTGGTTCTCCCTCATACGTTGGTGGGGATTCATTCTCATTAACATCTGCGGTCTCATCAGACTACGTTGGAACGGTGACCACCACAGGCAGACTGTATGCGGTCTGGCAGTCACCGACCACATACAGTTACCAACTCTCGTACAACGCTAACGGTGGTTCAGGAGCACCGAGCACGCAGACCGCCACCAACCAGACGGTAAGTTCCTATTCTTTCCAGATAGTAGGAGCGAACCCGACACACTCATCCAAGATATTCCTCGGATGGTCTGAGAGTCCGTCAGCAACCTATCCGACCTATACAAGATACGATTACGTCACACTCACAGGTTCAGCCAACACCACCGTGTACAAGACACTGTATGCGGTCTGGTCTGAGAGATACAAGTACAGTCTGACCCTGAACTACAACGGAGGAACATACGCAGGAGACAGTTCAGGCACATGGTACTATCCGTCTAACCAGACCACTTGGACAACGGACAGTACACACACATTCACCATCCCATCGGTCATACCGACCAAATCAGGATACTACTTCATGGGATGGGATACTTCATCCTCCGCTACCACCGTGGTCTATAACAACGGAGACACAACGACAATATCAGGTTCCCCTAACTCCACGATGAACAGGACACTCTATGCGGTGTATGGGGTATCCACCACATACACCCTGTCATATGATGCCAACGGAGGAACAGGAGCACCAGCATCTCAGACATACACCACTGCGAACCTGTCATGGCAGTTCACAGTCTCGTCCACTGCTCCGACCAGAACCAACTACACATTCCTCGGATGGGCTGATTCATCATCTGCATCCGTGCCTGATTATGTGGCATTGGATGTGATCACGTTGCAGTCATCCGCTCCCACCAAGACTATATATGCGGTGTGGGAGGGCAATTACCTCTACACCATTACATATAACGCTAACGGAGGTTCGGGAGCACCAGCATCTCAGACTTATGGAAAGACAGGGGATACATCCCATCAGTTCACGATTCCCAACACGACACCCACCAGAACCAACTACGAGTTCGTTGGATGGGGTCTGACATCGGGTACAACGACAGTTTCCGCTCACGCAGGGGATACGGTCACACTGTACAGTTCGGGTCAGACAAGAGAATACTTTGCACTGTGGAGGGCATGGGAGCACACCCTGATCTACGATGCCAACGGAGGAACAGGAGCACCAGCATCGCAGACATCTGGACTAACGACAAACTATCAGGCATCATTCGTGATTTCGAACACGATACCTGTCCTGTCGGACAGGACATTCCTCGGATGGGGAGAATCACCGTCAGATGGAGTTGCCACATATGTGGGTGGAGACACGATAACATGGACAACTGTGGTATCTCAGGATTATGTGGGAATAGTCTCATCCACAACAACGATCTATGCAATCTGGCAGGTTCCTGACCTATACAATTACGTATTGGTGTACGATGCCAACGGAGGAACAGGAGCACCAGCGAATAAGACCGCCACCAACCAGACCACGAACACATATACATTCGACATATTCGGAACGGCATCGCATTCCACCAAGATGTTCATGGGATGGGCTGACAGTCCGTCAGCCACAGTTCCTGATTACGCATCATTCGGTGATACGGTCACACTGACAGGTGTAGCCAACGATACGGTTACCAAGACGATCTATGCGGTCTGGTCTGAGAGATACAAGTACGAACTCACATTGGATTACATGGGTGGAACCTATCAGGGTCAGGGCAGTGAGACATGGAAGTATCCTTACCCATTGGAATGGACTGACGAATCCTCCTACACAAGGCAGATTCCGCAGGTCGTACCGACCAAAGACGGATATGGGTTCATCGGATGGGATACATCCTCCGCAGGAACCACTGTGGTCTATGAGTTCGGGGATAGCATCACCATAGCAGGTGTGAGCAATGCACTGGCATCGGTCACTCTCTATGCGGTCTATGACACCGCATACACATACAGACTGATCTACGATGCACTCGGAGGAACAGGAGCACCTGAGACACAGACATACGGACAGACTTTCCAAACATCCCATCAGTTCACAATATCGGCAACCGAACCGACACTGCCTCAGTATGTGTTCCTCGGATGGTCTAGGACGGCTCAGAGCGAGACCGCAGAGTTTGTCGGTGGAGACAACATCATACTGTATAGCACGAACCCAACAGTCACTCTCTATGCGGTCTGGCAGGGAGCATACAACTACACCCTGTCGTACAACGCTAACGGTGGTTCGGGAGCACCAGCATCTCAGACATCTGGTGCTACCGCCAGTGAGGACTGGACATTCATCGTCACATCTGCGGAACCCACTAGGGGAGACCATGCCTTTATGGGATGGTCAACATCATCGGTGGCGGTCACACCGACAATATTCGCAGGTGACGAATACACACTGACATCATCTCAACAGACGGTAACACTCTATGCGGTGTGGGTTTACGCACCGATGACCTACTGGTCGAATGATGAATACAACGGTACGGTCAGCATCCTGTTCCACATGGAGGATGCCAGACACACAGGATACAACATCACGGCATCCATCCCACTGTACAAGTTCATGGGTCAGGATTCCAATCCGAGGTTCCAAGACTCAGATTACAGAGTAACTTTCAGCCTATACAACACAGTCGGAGACGATTTCAGGACATACATCAATGCGAAATTGACCGATGATAGCGACAACATCGTCACATCGAACAATGTCAACATAGGTAAATGGTCGAATGTGATCATAACAATCTCGCCTTACGACAGGGAAATCACCTACACGACAGTCCTGAACTTCAAGACATTCCAAGACTACGAGAGAAAATCGACAGATTCAATCCTGTCTTGGACAAACACGTTGACCTATGATAACATGGCGATACACGAGATGGAATTCAACACCACCTCGGTAGCACCGAGGCAGGAGGTCATCGACACTCTGGTGTTCCTCAACACCTACGGTGTCGTAATGACAGACCCTACCTTTGACATCGATGACTACTGGACATCCCAACTCAACATCAGATTCGCAATAATGTCCTTTGCCTTGTACGGCACATCGGTGACATTCAATGGAATCACATTCCCTGTTTCTGATGCCAAAGTAACCGTACCATACGACAATACGAGCAATGGAGCAGTCTATAATGCCGATGGTAAGAAATCTCGCACGCTCACCCTGACCAACATCTATCTGACATGGCAGGACAACCACTGTTACCTCACATTCAACGATGTCAACTGGCAGGTGGACTTGGGAGCATATCACGACAGGACAATATCGATGTCTGGACTGTGGTACTTCAACTCAGGTGTTTTCGAGTCTTACACCGAATCACAGACTTACTACACGAAAGACTGGTGGCACACCGAGTTCGATTTCACGACCTTTGCACTGATTCTGCTAGGACTCCTTGTGTTCGCTGGAATCGTTGTCAGACTCAAAACAAAGGCGAAATTCGGTGACCTGATGATAATCGCAGGTGCTGGACTCATCGCATTCATACTAATAGGAGGGCTAACAATATGATGGATTTGAATGGATTGATACAGATCGTTGCTGACACGTTTTTCGGCAGTGACGTAGTGGTAGCAGGTATCGTCATCTATTCCGCAGTGTTGCTTGTCATCCTCGCACTTACACGCAGGGCATTCATCACTCTGTTGATAGCACTCCCAGTAACTTTTGTGTTCACGCAACTGCACGTGCTCTCTCAGGACATGATGATCATGCTCATCATAGTGGTGGTGCTTGGATTGGCTTACACATCTAGGAATATGTGGAGGGATTGAAAATGGCGAGTGGGGATTCTTCTTTCGCTTTCAAGTCTCTGATATTTGCGATGGTGGTGACAGTCGCATTGCCTCTGCTCATCAATATGTATGCGACAGTAGATCACCCACTGAACAGTACAGAGGCTCTGAACGGATACTACGACTTCACAGGCACTGCACCAGCATCCGAGTCGGTGTGGGTGCTCTCAGGCATCTACACACCCTTTGGGGTGGATGAGGATGGTAATGCCGACACCACACACTACGGTTACACAGAGGATGGGTGGTTGTACGGCTATCGGATTGAGAACTATACTCCCTCCCAGTATTATGGTGGAGTGCAGGACTATTCTGTACGGTACGATAAAGGAGTGTACCGCTATGTTTCTAGTGACCCTGATGCGCAGACAGGGGATGTTGTCACCACCTACGGAAACCACAAAGTTGGTGATATGTACACGGATGTCTCCATGAGCAAGGCGAAACAGTCGAGCATCTTCTTTACACCCGACTTAAAGACCGAGCAGGACGGCTATTTCTACTACCAGTTCTCAGGATATAGGTATGCTTTCCAGCCTACCGCCAATTATCACACCACGAATCAGAATGGGGATACAGTCGAGGTCGTTGCCAACACCACCTCCCTCAGTCTGATATGGTACAACTATTACGTTGAGGAGCAGTCAGGCATCTCTGGACAGTTGGTCATCACGGCTAACGATATGTCAGTTGCCTACCTGACCGCATCTCAGATCATACAAGCATTCGATACCACGACAAGTTCAGCCAAGTTCAATTTGAATTTCCGTGGTATAAATATGAATGTGTACATTAGACTCGACCCTTACGTTCTCTCGCAGGGCAAGACAGTCGAGGACTGCTACAACCAAGGTTATTGGAGTGTGATGGTCACATCGCTCTCCACTGACTCGTCAGCCTACACTGAGTCGAACTATGGCATCAATGCCAGCAACCTGTTCGATACAGTGGTTGACCTACTGACGTTCAATTACTCGGACTACGACATGAATGATGCAATGGGTGTCCTGTGTTCGATGCTGATCGTCATTCCGTTCTATGCCTCGCTGATAGCGTTGTGCATAGGCTCCTATCCGTTGCTAATCGGAGTGGGATTGCTCGCTTGTTTCCAGACCATTGCATCAGTCGTAACCAATTGGGGATTCCCATTCTAAGGAGGACAGAAAATGAAGAATATAATATCGATAGTGGTCTCGGTGGTCATTGCGGTGGTTCTGGTCTCCACCATAGTGATTCCAACGGTGGAGAACGGTCATGTCAGCACTGACACGCAGATCACATTGCAGAACACAGGCACACCGCTGATTCAAGGTGATGTGTCCAGCGAATACGATGTGAAGTGGGATAGCAACCTACCAGCAGTGATAAAGGTGAACGGAGACGTAACCACGGTATATTTCAACAAGATATACGAAAGTGCTACTGTATCACCATCTTCTAAAGAGGTCACCGTTGACTTGACTTATGGCGAACTTCCGACACCAACGTGTGACGGTTACACATTCGATGGATGGTTCACTTCCACGGAATATACAACCGAAGTAACAGAGACTACCATAGTCGTAGGTACTGAAGATAAAATCTTGTATGCAAAATGGGTCGCTAACGAATATACAGTTACTTTTGACGCTGATGGCGGTACGGTATCGCCAGCGACCAAGACGGTTACATTCGGACAGGAGTATGGCGAACTTCCGACACCTACCTACACAGGTCATATTTTCGGTGGTTGGTTCGATTCCGATAGCAATCCGATAACATCTGACGTAGTGGTTAGGACGGCAGAGAACCACACACTGACGGCAGTCTGGACGTTGGAGAACTACCTAATATCTTTCACAGTGAACGACAACACGATGGGAACCGTCAACCCTACGGAGATTTACGCTGACTACGGAGACAGTTTCACAGTTAGCGGTAACACAGTGGTGTTCGGGGAAACAACGGTAACGGCTAGTGCGTTGGGTTCCAACGTATTTGATTCATGGAATTATTCATCGGGTACAGTCACGGGAGCAATGACTTTTGTTGCCACATTCAACAATCCGCCAGTTACGTTGTACTTCACAACGGACGGAACCACTGGTGCTACCGTCAGTACGGCATCATACAGTGATGTTCCGAGGGGTACGGAGTACGTTGTGGCTGATAATACGGTCACAGTGACAGGATTCGGTACTGTTACCGCTTCATTAGTGAACGGTTACTACTTCACAGGATGGTCAGTACAACAGGGTATCGGAACCGTTAGCGCAGAGACTACGTTTGAGGCACAGTACGAGTTGATACAGATCAAACAGGTTGCTAGGAGTGGTGGCTCAAATTCATTTATAGTTACTATGAATGGAGAATTATATGGAGCAGGATATTATGAAAATGACAACCATACTTCCTATACGCGCGTTTTACCAAACGAAACAATTAATAAAGTTATAGTTTGTGATGAAAATACTAGTGGGATATTTAACGTATGGGCGATAACCGAGGATGGTAAAGCATTTGGATGGGGAAACAACAATTATGGACAACAATCCACAGGTGATAGTAGTGTTGTATCATCATTCACAGATCGTACACCTAGCGGAGAGACCATAGTCGATGGTTATGTCTCATCATACGGCACAAATCTTTTGACAGAAGATGGTAAAATTTATTGTGCTGGTTATTTCACCGATGGGGCTATAAAAACATTCACAGATTGCACACCAAGCGGAGAAAGAGTGACGTATGTTGAAAGCCATTCAAGATATTCAAACTCTATTTCAAATTCAGTAGTCATACTGACATTATCTGGGAAAGTATATTTTGCTGGTTCTAATAACCCATATACATACGGAAATGGTACAAATGTAGCATCCAGAACATTTATTGATACCACACCACAAAATGAAACGGTTGTACAAGTATCATGTACAGGAGTATCATCTTTCATAGTCACGCAATCTGGAAAGGTTTATAGTACTGGATTAAACACTTATGGTCAACTAGGCACTAACGATACGACAACGGTACAATCATGGACTGATACCACACCACAAAATGAAACGGTTGTAAAAGTAATTGCTAATGGAGGTAATTTACAAAATGGTTCAGATTCAACCGAATACGCAGTGACATGGATTATCACGCAATCTGGAAAAGTATATGGTTGTGGAGCAGGTGTAAGATATGCTCAGGGAAGTGGCAATGGCAATAATATATTATCATTCACAGATCGTACTCCGAGTGGGGAGACCATAGCGGATGTAAAGGCAAGTATATTCACTACATGGCTAATAACTTCTGATAATGATGTATATGCGTGTGGGTACAATCAATATGGGATTTTCGGCACTGGAAATACATCACGTATTGATTCGTTCACTAAATTATTGACAAATGTAAAAGATTTATCAATAGGTCTCGGTAATGCTTCGGCATATTATATTAATACGGGCAATGAACTTTTTGTAACTGGTGCCAATTTTAGTGGAGTTCTAGGTATTGGCAATACAACCAATATAACAACATGGACACAAACTGGACCAGCAGGTAGTATCAAAATCACACCTGTCCAGTCTCCATTATCCCTACCGTTGAACCCTATCCAATTATCGCCATTACAACCATTCACACCCATCCTTACTCCATTATCAGTGACACCATCGGATGTAACAACAGTGAACGATTGGATGTTGGGCGGTGAGCAGTGGATGATCGTAACCGTGTCACTAACAGATGGTGACGGTATCGCATTGTACTATGCAGGACTGACGGAACCGTTGGTGTTCGATTCTTCAACAACATTCGACTTCGACAACGGAACTTGTACGTTCAGTCACAACGGCACAGGGTACACGTTCAACTACACCAGCATTTACTATCAGGGTTCAGGAAACTACGTACTGTTGGATGAACAAGCGTATGTGAAAGTCACTGGTACGGACAAATCGACCAAACTTTCATACTATGAGACAGGCGATAGTGGAGCAATGGTCGATACTGACGGTTCGGTGACGGTACTGGCAGACGGTTCCGTTGTGGAATGGAGTAACCCTACGTTACAGGGGGAGAACAGTCAGTACGATGGTGTCTTCATCCTTACCAGCACACAGATCAACGCTGACGGAGACACCGTTGATGACTTGGCAGTGATAGTTCCCAAATCGGTCACAGTGACCGTTCCCACAGAGGATGCACCCATTAACATGATAATGGATGTCATTCCAGTGCTCATGATCGTTGCAACACTGGTCTTTGTGTTGTCTGCGATATTCATCACAAGGAGGTGAGAGAGATGGCTTGCGCAAAAAGGAAACCTGCAAAGAAAAAGACTGCAAAGAGGAAAACAAAATCCTCTAAGAAAAGGAGATGAGGTAAGTCATCTCTAAAGCACCGCACTAAACCCTTTACTCTTTTTCTTCTTTTTCTTTCAAATATTCCTCATCTTCCCTAATTTCCCTCATCCTTTTCTCACGATACATCATGCAAGCAGTCAGTATCCAATCGGTTCTCGAACTGTGCAAGTAGTTTTCTTCATTGTCCTGATCTATGAATTTTAGCAATCCAATTGGCATCCTGATGGCTACCAAGTGTTCTTTCGGTCTCTGCATTGGCATGATAGGATGACCGTCACCTACCTACATATTCGGTTGTAATTCAGTCGTTATACCATCGTTATACATAAATAGGCATAATGATAATTCTCCAAGCATGGAGGCAGATAAGCAATCCCAACTGTGTGCGGTTCGCATACCTGACCGCACGAACAAGCGTGCGCAACAGTTCATAAAGGACGGTGGCGCGATGAACATGAGCGACCTTATCAGGACGGCATTGGAGTCCAAACTGGCGGAGGTGGGTTACTGATGACGTTCTGCGTGATCTATTCCCTCTACTCAGATGGGATTCTGGTCATGCAGTTCATAGCAGATAAGCGCAGAATCGTAGATACAGTATTGAAGAATGAGGTGGAGCGCAGGATTGCAGAGGGTGAGAACCCTGTCAGATTCACGCTCACCGTGGAGCAATACCCTGATTCGGACAGGACTAAACTGTACAGATACACCGAACAGGGAGAGTTGCAGTACGTAAGGACGGAGGCTTGAAATGGCTCGTCCTTACAAGTACACTGAGAACGCTATCGACTCACTTTGTAAGTCGATGGAGTCTAAAGGGTACTACAAGGATGGTTCAATCAATAAACTACGTCTGGACTGCAAAGCAGTCTGCAAGTATCTAGGGATGCTGAATCCCGACCTGACACCCATGAACATGACATCCGATGATGTCATTGCACTTCACAAGTTGCTAGAGGAACATATTGCGATAAGCACTCAACGTAACTATATGTTCTCCCTCAAGCACCTGTGCGAGTTTCTAGGTAACCGTTGTTTCAATGATGTGACCCTGATCTACGGACAGGACATCAGACCTAATGCAGATTGGCTGACACCGACTGATGCAGAAAGTATCCTCCACGCTCCTAAGAGCGCATTGGAGGACATGATCATCTGGTTAGCATTGTGTCACGGACTCCGCAAGGTCGAGATAATCCGTCTAAGGATGGGTGACATCGACATCCACAGAGGGTTCATCAAGGTAACTGGCAAGGGCAGAGGAATGGGAAAAATCCGCTATGTCCACTGCCATCCGAGGTTCTACTTAGTATATGACAGATGGATGAAAGAGAGGAAAGAGCAGGAGAGCAGGTCATCGGTGACCACGGATGCACTCCTGACTTGGAACCGTTACGGCAAGATTACTGGTTACAACATCCACTCGGTGCAGAGCATCATCATGCGCATCATCGAGAGGACAGGCATCAGATTCTCCTGTCACACGCTGAGACGTACTTTCGGCAGGGAACTGTGGAGGTCTGGTGTTAAGATCACCACGATTGCGAACATACTCGGTCACGAGTCGATTGAGATGACCATCAAGTATCTCGGCATCAACTTGGATGACCAAGCGGAGGCAATGCAGTTATTCACACTCGGAAAGGAGTGAATTATTATGACAAGTTATGAAAATGAGAGTAAGGTGCTGGACACACCTAGTAATGACAAAATTGATTTTGTTAACACGAGGCAAGCCAGCATCTCAGAGATTATCGGTTATTCCGCAGAGGAAATCGAGCGTATTTACTCAGGTGGATTAACACAACTTAAAGAGGGGGAGGGGTGCGGTCAAAACAGGAACGCACACCCTATTCCGACTGGAATCGCAGTAGGGGGAATCTGATGCTCACGGCAGAGGATGATACCGCTATCAAATCATTCATCATGGAGTACGTCAAGGTACACAAGATGACCACAGTCGGAACCATTGCCAGACTTTTGAAAAGGAAGTCGGAGACGATTGAACCGAGGTTCAAATTCCTGATCAAGAGAGGACTGCTATACGACTATGGAGTGGAATCAGGGCAACACTACTACGGGATTGCACCGATGGGGTGTCACATCCACAAGAAGAAATCCGAGCCAGATACCTCGGAAAAGGTGGAAGAAAGTGGAACGGAGGGGGGTGAAAGTGGAATTGAAAGCGTACCCTATGGTCGAATATGGAATGAGTCCACCCGTGCCACCACTGAAAGCGAGGTGAGGTATGAGGCAGGATTCGTCTGTCATCCCATCACTAGGAGGCAGGATGTAGGCATAGAGTTCCTGCGCACGCATTGGAACGGAAGTGTTACTGTCGAGGTGACCGAGCAGGGAACCGTAGCAGGTCGCTACGCTTGGAAAGACACTGATGCAACTATCTCATTCAACAATCATGGGATGAGTGGAAACACATCGGTGGATGCCAAAGTCAGCCTACCTTATGACCCTGATGTGTTCTCGGTCAACGCTCTGGCTTGCAAGGACGGTACAATCAAGAACGTCAGGGTGTACATCCACGAGAGGTACATCTACTACCAGCAGTCCGAAAAAACCGCCAAATCGGAGTTCATCAACCAAGTCCACGATGTTCTCAGCATCATGGAGAGACTTGGATGGAGATTCGGCAATATCAGACTGAACATGAGGAATCTTCACAGGGCAATCAACTCACAGGAGTTGGGCAACATCCCACCAGCCAGTTACCGTGACCACGATACCGACATGGTGCATTTCGACAGATCGCATGGGGTAGCGGAGGCAGAGGTCTATGGTGCTACGCAGGATGCCAACGAGACCGTTGAGTTCCTTTGTAACCCTATGGAGCGTATCAATCAGATGTCCGAGGGCATCAATGCCATCGGAGAGGGTATGATCACGCTCGGCAAGACCATCGGAGCGATGTCTGACGTTCTAACGAAACTGATGGTTATAGTCACCCAACAATCCGAGATAATGGTCAAGGTGGTCGAGAACTCCACGACCAGCCAGTACACCGCACCGCCATCGGACAACGGCTCTGCGTATGGGAGGATTTGAAAATGAAGAAAGTAACCGTATGTTTCTCCTGTCCGTGGGCTAGGATTGTTATGCATGAGTATGACAATGGTATAACAGGCTATACAACGGCAGAGTGCAGGTGTCCTCACAGGACATCGAGAGGATGCACCTGTGTCCAATTCACAAGAAAGGAGGCAACCGCATGATCACTCACAGTAGCCTGAGATATGCCTTGATAGACAACGGAATCATCTCAATCATCATTTTCGTGATTGGATTTGTGCTTGGAATCGTTGCAAGGGCGGTGTTAGGGTGATTGTGGGCATCTATGCTAGAGTGTCCACCGACCAGCAGACCACAGACAATCAGATCATCCGCTTGGATGATTGGGCGAAATCGAACAATTGGACTGTGTATGAGCACTACACCGATGTGGCATCGGGTAGGCTCACACGCAGACCAGCACTCGATAGGCTCTTGATGGATGCCAAACTGCACAGGTTCGACTGCATCATTGCGGTCAAACTCGACAGGATGGGGAGGTCGGTCATAAATCTCTGCGATATAGTGGAGAAACTGAACTCTTGGGGAATCGGACTCAAGATGCTCGACCAAGAGATTGATACCACCACCTCATCAGGTCGGTTCACCCTCACTATTCTCTCCGCAGTAGCGGAGTTGGAGAGAGAGATGATTGTGGAGAGAACCAAGGACGGTCAAGCGAGAGCGGTGAGGCAGGGGAAAACATTGGGGAGGAAAAAGGTCACCCTCTCTGATTATCAGATTTCTAAGGCTAGGAGTATCCTCGCTGAGAATCCCGACATCTCAGAAAACAAGTTAGCAAAACAATTCGAGGGCATCTCAAGGAACACCCTCATCTCACAACTCCACTCGTTAGGCATTCTGCCTGTTCAAAAAACGGTGTCGAGCGGAGTATATAAAGAAACCACCGAAAAGTCACTTAATCAAAAATTGGAGAATTGTTGAACAGAAAGAGGTAGAGCATTATGACAACGGACAGGACAAAAAGAGCAATGATTAGAGAGACGGTGAGGGCATTGCCTAATGGCACGCAGTTCACCGCGAAAGACCTCACGCAGATCATACGCAAGGAACATCCGAAAGCACACGTATCATCGAGCATCATCGCATCCCATCTCAGGGAGTGCGAGGACATGGTGGACAGGCAAAGGGATTCTCACACCTCAATATACACTAGGAGGGTGAGAGTATGATCACTCTCAGCACAGGAGCAGTATTGGACAAGGATTTCGACATTGGCGATTATGTGGATGGCAGGATTCACCACACAAGAGGATGGTTGTCCACATTCCATCCATGTAGGTTCTGCATGAACGAGAGATGTCGCAGATCGCAGTACGGACAATGTGATGACGAGTATCTTTCGAAGTGGTTAGACTGGAAAGGTGCACAAGGCACATTGGAGAACTATGGGGTGAAGTCATGAAATTGACTGACGAGCAGATTGCACGCTACATCTCCTATGGATTTGACACCATTCCTGAGATGGTCGCATTCGCTTTCGGCATCCCACTGACCAACAAGAGGACAAAGGAGTGGGATTACGATACCTATCACGAGTTCTATCGCACAGAGAGAGACACCTACAAAAGACTCCGCAAGATGCAGAAGTGGGGAGAGGCAGAGCAGACAGGGAGAAAGGTCATCGGAAACACCACCGCAGTCACTTGGAGGATGGTCGCATGACCTATGACCGTGATGAACTCCACACCCTCATCGACAGGGCAAGAGAG